>FUFK010056922.1_pt1 | contig 50661 bp, 49 predicted proteins | sample 1021851 | NCBI WGS metagenome assembly FUFK01 (sample SAMEA51879418, study PRJEB19060) | metagenome | reverse complement strand
TACGGAAGAGATAACTGCTGAAAGCATCTAAGCGGGAAACTCACCTNAAAACTAGTTCTTCCTATAGAGCCGTGGTAGACCACCACGTTGATAGGCTGGATGTGGAAGCNCAGNAATGNGTGCAGCTGACCAGTACTAATAGCTCAATTGGCTTGATTTATGCACTGAAAAAAATTTTTAGAATGCAAGTATTTAAACGACTTAATGAGAATACATTGCCTATATAGACATTTGAATTTAATCTATTTTTAAAAAAACTATAAATTACTCAATCAACAAGGATATTGACAAACCTTGAAATTTTTTCTTTACTGTTCAAATTTTGAACTTTATGCTAACGCATAATCAAATATTTATTTATGTCTATCTTTTATTTGGAAGCTGGAACTAATCATTTTGGAAAACAGAACGAAGCCTTACAAATTTTAAATTTTTTTCTAAAATCAAATTATAAAAACTTAACTTTTATGATTCAATCAGAAGAATTTATTAATAAACACCTTCAAAGAGGTATCGATTTTAGGCTTAGTAAAAAATTTTATAACAATGCATTGAAAATGTGTCATTCCAAAAAAAAAAAATTAGGACTGGCAGTTTGTTCTGAGAAAACATTTAAAGAAGTGTACGATTTAAATTTTGATTTTTATAAATTGCTTAGTTTGGGAATAAATAATTTCAAACTAATTGATATGTTGAAAAAAAAAAATAAACCAATATTTATTTCTACAGGCCATAGAGCATCTGACAATGATATAAAAAAATGCCTGAAACAATTTAATAAAAAGGTTAAAATTACATTACTACATTCACCGATGACATATTCACCTCAAGAAATATTTTTGAGTAGAGTAACTGAAATGAGAAAGAAGTTTAAATTGAAAGTAGGATATAGTAATCATAATAATGATATTAATAATATTTATCTTCTCTCTGCTTATGAGCCTGATGCCATATTTCTTTATTGTAAACAAAGAAGAAAAAAAGGTAGAGTTTACCCAGACGACGAACATGCTTTTTATTTTAAGGAACTAGAAGATTTTATGCAAAATTATCAAAATTATAATCTTATGCACAAAAAGTTTAAAAAAATTAAACAAGTAAAAATATTTACAGATGAACTCAAAGTCTAGAAAAGCTATAATAATAGGTGGTAGTAAAGGGCTTGGGAGAGAGGTTTCTATAGGTTTAAAAAAAGCAAAAATTAAGACGATTACATGCTCTAGAAAAGATATTGATACATCTGACCTTTCCTCCGTTGAAAACTTTGCAAAAAAGTACAAAAAAATTGATATATTGGTTCTAAATAGTGGAGGACCTCCTCCATTAAAATTTAATGAAATTAAAATTGATGATTGGAGAAAATATTTTAATCAATTATTTTTAAGTTTTTTTATATTGCTTAAAAAAATTAAAATTAATAAGGGTGGATATGTATTTTATATATCCTCCTCTATTATAAAAGAACCTGGAGATGGTTTAATAATTTCATCCTCCCTAAGATCTGCAATGAGCAGCATGTTAAAATCATACTCTATTGAAAAGGCTTCCAAGGGTATAACGACAATTAACATTGCGCCGGGACCATTTAAAACAGGCAGGGTAAAGGAACTGGTAAAAAATTTAAAAAGTTTTGAAAAAAGCCTACCAACAAAAAAAATTGGAAATCCAAAAGAAATTGGTGAATTTGTTAAATTTGTTGTTGAAAAAAAAATTAAATATATTTCAGGCTCAACTGTCTATTTTGATGGAAACATAAACAAAAGTTACAATTAAATGTCTAACATCGCAATTATACCAGCAAGGATAGGTAGCAAAAGAATAAAAGAAAAAAATATTAAAATCTTTTGTTCCAAACCAATAATACAATGGACCTATGAAATTTTAAAAAAATCAAAAATTTTTTCAGATATCTATGTATCAACTGAAAGTGAAAAAATAATTAGAGTTTGTAAAAAAATTGGAATTAAGTCATTTATTAAGAGACCCAAGAAATTATCTGGTGACAAAATAGGAATAAGAGAGGTGATGGAACATGCTGTAGCTGAGCTAGATAAAAAAATATTATTTAAAAATACTTGCTGTGTTTTTCCATGTAGTCCTTTTATGAAAATTAAAAATTTAAAGAAAGCTTTCAAATTAATTCGTAATAAAAAAGACTGTATTGTTCACCCTGTTACAAAATTTAGACATCCACCCGAGAGATCACTATTTATGAAAAAAAATAATTTTCTAGATGTCGTTAATAAAAAAAATATGTATTTAATGACACAAGATTTTGTTCCTAAATATCATGATGTTGGACAATTTTATTTTTCACACAAAAGTATTTGGAGTAAAAAAAAAGATATTAATAGAATTGGAATAGAGTTATTTCCATGGGAAGCAATAGATATTGATAATATTGAAGATTGGGAGTTTGCAAAAATTTTATTTAAGTTAAGAAAAAGAAATAATTTTTAACATGAAGACACAGCCAATATTTATACTTTCCTCAGGTAGATCAGGAACATATTCTATATATAATGCACTAAAGAATGAAAAAGAGGTAGATATTTATCATGAGTTTCTTTTTGAAGAAACTTTAAGAAATTCCGTCTCGTATCATATGGGATTAATAAAAAAAAAAAGAATTTCAGATTTTTTAGATTTAAGTTATGTTTTTTCAATAAGAAACTCACAAAAAAAAATTTGGATTGACTCTTCCAATGCTCTACCATGGATGATTAATCCACTTAAAAATAAGTTTCACAACGCAAAATTTATTTTTTTAGTAAGAAATGGGAAAAAAGTTGTTTCTTCTTTTTTCAATAAGTATTCAGATATTATGTATAACAAACGAGATATAAATTTACTAAAAAGATACATTGAAAAAAAAAATAGCATTTTGTCATCAGAAAAAAAATACTGGCGACCTATACCAAAAAATAATAAAGATTTTAAAAATTTTGTTAGTAAAGGTCAATTTTATAGAATTTGTAAATATTGGCAAGAGATAAACCAAACTATAAGAAAAAATTTGAAACATGTTAATAAAAAAAATAAATTCTTCTTTAAATTTGAGGATATCAATGACAGAAAAAAGACAGAGGAACTTTTTAAATTTATAGGAATAAAAAAAAATTATTCAAAAATTTTTAAGAGTTTTAAAAAACCTGTTAATGTAAAATATCCAAAAAATTTTGCATTGACAAAAAAACAACAACTAGTATTTAAAAATGTTTGTGGTGAAGAAATGAAAATTAATGGTTATGAGATAAACGATTATTATAAAGTTAAATATTAGGCGTACATAATGGCACTTAGTGATCAAGAAAAATTTTGGAAAGGTAGATTTGGTGATAATTATATCAATAGAAATCAAATTTCAAATCGACACTTAGTTATTGGTAAAGATTTAGTAGATAATCGTGTATATATTAAAAGTGCAATAGAATTGGGTCCAAATATAGGTTTAAATTTAGATGGTTTAAAAAGAATTTTCCCTGAAATAAAAACTTTTGGAGTAGAAATTAATAAAAAAGCTTTTTCAATTTTAAAAAAAAAACATCCATGTGCTAATAGATCAATTATCAATTTTAAATCAAAAAAAAAATTTGATTTAGTATTAATCACTGGAGTTTTGATGCACCAGGACCCAAAAAATCTAAAAAAAATATATAAAACAATGTATGATCTCACAAAAAAATACATTTATATAAGCGAATATTTCAATCCTAAACCTATAGAAATTTTATATCACAATGAAAGAGAAAGACTTTATAAAAGAGATTTCGCAAAAGAAATTTGGGAACTCTACCCAAATCTTAAACTCATTAATTATGGATTTCAATGGAAACAGGATCCATTCTTCTCAGGCGGTTGCGATGATACTAATTGGTTTTTATTTTCAAAATAATATTTTTTATGAAAGTTAAACTTCATTCTTTAGAAAATATCTGTGATATGTGTTGTAGTGATTTAACTAATTATTACATTCCAATTAAAACAAAAAGAAATATTAAAACTTTTTTATGTCAAAATTGTCTTTTAATTCAAAGTATTCCACAAAAAAAATTTAAATCTCATCCAAAACCATCAATGTCTGCAGATGCTGATAGATCAAGTATCATGTATACAAAAACAAGATTTTTACCTAAAAATATTGAATTGTTTAAGAAATTTAAGATTAATTTTAAAAAATTTCAACATATTTTGGACGTAGGATCGAACAGAGGCGCCTTTGTAGAATATTTAAAAAAAAAAAATAAGAAATTACAAGTCACAGCAATTGAGTCAAAAAAAAACATTTTTAATCATAAATTTAATAAAAATTTAAAATTCATAAACTCTAGATTTGAAGATAGTAAAATTCCAAGTAATACGTATGATTTTGCTTATTGTGTTCATACTTTGGAACACTTCACATCATGTTACCAATCATTAAATAAAATTTACAACTCGCTTAGAATTAATGGCACAGCTTTTATTGTTGTGCCAAATATGAATTATTATACCAAAGATAGTATTGTTGAGTATTTTATAGATACACATACTTTTCATTTTACAAACAATATTTTGGTTAAGCTTTTTAACAAGATAGGATTTGAAATAATTAATAAAGATGAGAGAAGTGATATTACCTATTATTTAAAAAAAACTGAAACTAAAAACTTTTTAAAAAATAATAAAAGATTCTTTAATAAAAAAATTGGTTTTTTTGATAGAAAAAATGCCTTATTAGGGTATAAAAAAAACTTAATTAGAAACAGAAAAAAATTACAAAATTTTGGAAAAAATTTAGACAATAAATATGATAAAGTTTTATTTTGGGGTGCTGGAAGAATTTTTGATGGTCTATTTAAATATGGAAAGATAAAAAAAAAATCTAACTACAAACTTTATGACAAACATTTGAATAAATATTTTAAAAAATTTTATAATTTAAAAATATTAGACTCTAATCAAATTAAAAAACTTAAAAATTTTAATGTTGTTATTTGTTCTAATAGTGAATATAGTCAGATTTTTAATGAAGCAAAATCCTATAAATTTACTAATATTCTATCATACGAGAGTTTACTAAAATAATGCATAATCTGCCTAATACAGTTTCATTAATTACTGGAGGTTCCCGTGGAATAGGAAGAGCAATAGCAGAAATTTTTGCAGAAAATGGATCAGATGTGATCATCACTTATAAAGATAATAAAAAAAAAGCTGAGAAAGTAAAAAAACTAATCTGTAATAAAGGTGGGTATTGTGAGATACATAAATTAGATCTTTCCAAAAAAAAATCACTAGACTCTTTTTTAAAAAAAATTGTAAAAAAGCACAAAAAAATTGATATTTTAGTTAATAATGCTGGATACTTAAAGCAGATGAGCTATCTTAAGATTGATCAAAAAGAATGGTATAAGACAATAGACGTGAATTTAACATCTGTTTTTTTCATGATCCAATCTTTTGCTAAATTAGCGATAAAACAAAAAAATGGAAATATAATTAATATTTCATCTATAGGGGGTCAAACTGGAGGTGTTAAAGCTCCACATTATGCAGCTGCAAAATTGGCGATTATATCAATAACCAAATCATTCTCGAAACTTTTAGCACCATACAATACAAGGGTAAATGCTATTTCTCCAGGGATAATAGAGACAGATTTAGTAAAAAAAATGATTGCTGTTGAAGGACGATCAGCTATTAATAAATCTGTACCATTAAAAAAAATAGGAAATGCGAGTAATATTGCTGATACAGCATTATTTTTAGCGAGTAGTCAATCTGAGTATATGACTGGTCAAGTACTAAATGTAAATGGTGGATTGTTTCTTGGTTAATTATGGAATTAGAAAATTTATCAATCGAAAAACTTAAAAAACTGAATTTTCAGGAATTAGAGGACTTAGCTTCTAAAATGAAAGAGTTTATGATTGACTCTACAGCACTAACTGGTGGGCATATTGGAGCTAATTTAAGTAGTTTAGAAATTTCTATTGCTTTACATAAAGTTTTTAATTCACCAGATGATAAATTTTTATTTGATGTTGGTCATCAAGCTTATGCTCACAAAATTATAACTGGTAGAGCTTCAAGATTTAAAGATTTAAACAAGTATAAAGGTATGGCGCGTTTCGTTGAACAAAGAGAAGGTCCTCATGATGTCATAGATGTATCTCATGCAGGAACTTCAATTCCAATAGCCACTGGTTTTGCAAAGTCTTTTTTAGATAATAATGCAGACTCTTATGCTGTAGCTATCATAGGAGACGGATGTATTGTAGAGGGAATGTCATTTGAAGGATTGAATTATGGTGTGCAAGAAAAATTTCCTCTTTTAATAGTTTTAATTGACAATAGCTGGGCTATTGCACCAAATGTTGGTGGTATATTAAAATTGACTAGTGGTAATAATTGGCAAAATAAATCCAAAGCATATTTTGAAGGTCTTGGATATAATTATTTTTCAGAAGTTGATGGACACAATATAAAAAAACTTACAAATAAACTTAGTGAGATTAAAAAGATGAAATCACCCACAGTTTTTCATATAAAAACTATTAAGGGAAATGGGTTAAAAATTGCTGAAAATCATCCATACAGAATGCATTACTCAAGTCCTTTTAATAGACATACTGGAGAGGGTGCAAATCCATCTGTAACAGGTAAAACTTATGCAGGGGAAGGAGCAGATGAAATTTATAAGTTAATGAAAGAATATAGTAACTTGTATGTTATAACACCGGCTACACCTTACTCTAATAACTTAGATGACCTAATTAAAGACTTTCCCAAAAGAGCTTTTGATGTTGGTATGGCAGAACAGCAAGCTGTAGGAATGGCAGTTGGCATGGCTCTTGAGGGAAATAATGTATTTACTTGTTTTCAATCTACTTTTATGCAACGTGCTTTCGACCAAATTTATCATGATGCTTGTTGCATGAATTTACCCATTACATTTTTAGTTGCTAGAACAGGTTTTGCAGGTTATGACTCACCGACCCATCATGGTTTGATGGACATATCCTATTTAAGATCAATACCAAATTTAAAAATTTATTTTCCATCTGATACCAAAGATTTAAGAAAAATCTTAAGGGATAGGGCAAAAAAGTCAGAAGGTCCAATGGCAATTTTACACCAATATGAACCTATTAAAGATCAGGAAAAAATTCTTCCTGTTTCACAAAACGGAGTGGTGCAATATTCTGAGGGAAAAGATGGAAAAATTTTTATAACTGGTAATATTTTAAAAACAGCCATTGAATTGAGTGAGTTAATTAAAAAAAATTTAAAAAAAAATTTTGGAATTTTTGTAATAAAGTCTATAAAGCCTCTTCCAACTAGCGAACTTAAAAAAATATTTGAGGATAGTGAGACTTTTATAAGCATTGAGGAAAATACTCTTTTGGGAGGTTTAGGGAGTTCATTATTAGAATTCTTAAATGATAATCTAATCTCAAAGAATTTATTTAGATTTGGCACGCCAGACAAATTTGTTAGCGCTGGAAACACTGAAGAATGTACTTTGGAAACTAAAATCGACTCTGAAAGTATATTTTATAAAATAAAAGATAAAATCTAAACTAAACTATCTTAAAACTGACTTTCCTATAAACCTCATTAATTCTCTTTTCCAATAACCTTTTTGTTTTTGCCTCAATAAAAAATGTTCCCAATCTATTTGAATGATTTGTTGTAGTAGAAAGGTTATCTCCAATTTTTTTGAATATTTTAATTTTTTTTAACCAACTTTTTTTTTTTATTCTATCTATTCCATTAATCTTTATTAATTTACCTTTTTTTGCGAAAAAATATCTATTAGCAAAGTGTAGTTTACTAAAATTAATTTTTAAATCTTTATTTTTTATTTTATTTCCTAAAGACAAGTTTATTGAATTCTTAATTAAATCGAAAGAAGATGATAAAGGGATCATTGTCTCAGAAAAGTCACCACCTGAGAGCCTTACTGCAATTTCTATGAAATATATCTTATTTTTATGTATAACAATATCTCCCTTAATTACGCCATTTCTGATTTTAAGTTTCTGTGCAATAATTTTAATATAACTATTAATTTGATTGTAATATTCAAAGTGTTTGCTCGGATAAGTTCCACCATTTTCCAATATTTGCGGTTTAGTTTTGTTTAACATTTCATAATTTCTATCCACATATCCAGGTGTGAAGATTTTATTATTAAGAATAAAAGTTTCAGTGCTTATTTGAGGTCCATCAAGATATTCCTCGATAAGTAAATAATTTTTATTAGTTTGAGAAGACGATTTTTTCTTTAAGACATGAAAATTTTTTAAATTTTCACAAAGCAAAACTCCTCTAGAGCCGGACCTATCAAGTGGCTTTATAACTACTGGAAATTTAAAGATAATCTTTTTTTTATCGTTTTTTTTGAGTAGCTGAAAATTGGGTACTGGAATTCCTACTTTTCTTAAAAATTTTTTCATTCTAAATTTGTTAGTACAAATTTTAGCAGCTTTAATTGGAATATTTTTCTTTCTTAAAAATTGTTCTATAGATGAACTTACTTGAGGAAAATCAGGCCCTTGTAATATTACACCATTTACTTTTATTTTCTGGGCAAAATAAATTATATCTGCCGTATTTGTTGCTGATTTGAATATAAAATAATGTGATAACATTTTATTAGGTGATTCAATATCTCTATCAAAAACGACAGATTTTATATTTTGATTATTTGTAGTTTGGATAGTTTTTGTTTGATCATGGCTTCCACCTAAAATGATTAATCTTTTTTTTTTAAGGTCTTTTTTTAAATTTCTTTTTAATAATTTTTTTTGTTTATGAAATTTTTTTAATAAAATTTTAGAGCTTGTATTTAAAATATTATCTTGTTTTTCAATAAATTTCTTAAAAATAGTAAAGTCCTCAAAAGTTCTTATTTTAAAGAGAGAATTAACATTACGAAAATTTCCTCTATGGTTATCCAAAAAAGTATTGTCTATAAATTTTCGGTTGAAATTTTTTTTATTTTTAAGATCTTCTCCATTAATTTTTTTTAATGAACCTCTAAAATAACTGACTTTAAATTTTTCTAAAATTTCAACCAGATCGTTATCTTTTTTTGAAGTTGAAGTTGCTACCAATACTTTTTTTCCTTCATTAATAAGTTTTTTTACATATAAAATAATTAAAGGCAAACCAGCTACGCAATACATTGATTTGAAAGGAATTTTTTCAAATTTGTGACTAACTTGTACTACAACAATATCCTTCATTTCTTAATTTTTGAAATAGAGATAATTGATGTAGATTTACCTCTCAAAAAACTAGGTATCATTTTTGACCCTTTAAAATCATGATTTGTAAATGGCAACATAGATGCTAAAAAAAAACTATATTTTGCTCTCCAAAAAAAAGCACTTTTATTAACCATATATGGCCCAAGATTTATATCTTTATGTCCATAATTATCCAAAAATTTTTTTAAAGAAATTTCTGTAAATGGTGAAACATGCGTTGGGTCGTTATAAAATGATTTATAACAATACTTAAAATTTGGAGTTGTAATAATCAAAATTGAATTATTTTTAGAAACTCTTTTAATCTCATTCATTAAAATTTCTTTATTTTGAATATGTTCTATGACAGCAATCATAGAAATAAAATCAAATGAATTGTTTTCGAATGGTAATTTATCTTTCTCAAAATTTATATTATTCTTTGCACCATCTATCCCATGTGCAATAATCCCTCTTTTTTTACACACTTCAACAAAAGTTCCCTTGCCACTTCCAATATCAAGGATTTTATTTTTATCTTTTATTTTCTCAAAATTATGAAATTCAAGAAACCGATTTATAGTGTCCAGCAATCTTTGATCATCATCTAGTTTTGAATTAAAATATGGCTGGATATTTTCAACATATTTTTTTTGTGACTCATGCATAAATAGTATGTTTAAATTAATTTTTTTATAAAACTATCTCTTTTTTTTAAATTTATCAGTTTAGATAATCTAATTGCTCTAGAATTTTCAATTTTTAAATTTTTGAATTTACTTATTAAGTCTATAATTACATTTTCAAGATTGTTATCTATAAAAAATTTTTTTTTAATTTCTTTTTCAAGAGCTCTTGTTTCTTTAAATTTTGGTGAGTAAATTGAGCACGGAATCGAATAGTTTACAATTTCAAAAAATGATATGCCAAACAAAACAAAAGCAACGCTGGATTTTTTGTAAATTTTACTTAAATCTCTTGGTTTATTGTAAAAATTCCAACGTAATTTAGTATTTTTAAGAATTGGTTTTTTTGCATAAGGACCAATAACCCAGGAAATATTTGTATTTTGTAGACAATGTTTTTCTAGCAAGGGGGGAATTTTTTTACTTAAATTATATTTATCTGTTCCTCCTGTTATAATTAATATTGAGTTATCTTTTTTTAAGTGAATATTTTTTTTTTATTTATTAATAATTTATTCCATCCAAAAGAGAATTTGATATTTTTTTTTAATTTTGGATTTAGATAAATATTGGGAACCCAAATATGATCTAAAAATTTATGATAGTTAAAGAGGTTATCTATTGCAATAAGTTTTATTTTTTTATTAATAAAAAGTTTAAAAAAATTTTTAAATTTTTTTTTTTCGAAGTCTGGACTTAAATTAAAAAAGCAATGTGTTGGTAATTTTGTATTTAAAATATGATTGACTTTTTTAGTCAGTTTTGAGTTAGAGATTATTTCAGCTTTTTTAAAAAATTTTTTTTCATTAGAAATAACTATTATTGATACCTTAATTTTCTTAAAATTTTTTTGGATAAGATTTTTTAGTGCAAGAGATCTACTATAATGGCCTAAACCTACATTTCTATTACTATCACACAAAATAATGATAGATTTTTTTCTATTCATCATGTAATTTTTATATCAGTTCAAAAATTGAACACAATATTAAATTACTTTTATATAAGAAAAAAATGAAATTTAAGTATATTAAACTAAGATTCATAAAACCAAAATATAAAAAGATTTTAGTTTTAGATAATGCAACATTTTATAGAAATAAATTTTCAAGGAAAAAAAATATTTATAATATTCTTTATACAAGATATGAGGAATTTTATTTTTTTATATTACTTAAATCAATTTTGTTATTTTTTTTAAGTCCTAAAAATCTAACTATCCTTCAATTATATATTATCGAGACAATAAAATGGCTTAATCCAAAATTTATCATTTCATTCACAGATTACGATTATTTTTTTTTTACTTTAAAAGAATATTTCCCTGAAAAAAAGGTTATCATATTTCAGGGTAGCTATAGATCACATATTACTCTTAATGATCAAAAAAAAAAATTAGAAAAAATTAATAAGTTAAATAAGAGAAAACTAAAGATAGACTTTTTTTTTATCTATGGAAAAGCACTTAAAAAGTATTATCAAAGATTGTTAAAAACTAATTTCATATTTTGTGGTTCTGTAAGAAATAATTTAATAAGAAAAAAATTAAAAAAAGATAAAAATTCTTTAGTTATAATCTCTCATTTTACAACTCATTTAGATATTTACAGAACTAGATATCATAAAGTTATTGATTCTTTGAAGATAATAGAAAAATATTGCAAATTAAATAATCTTAAATTAGTTGTTTTTGGAAGAGCAAAAACCAAATTCCAGAGCGAAGAAATTGAATTTTATGATGATGTTTTTGATAATAATTATAAATATTTTCCAAGCTTAATTAAAAAATTTCCAGATAGGGAAAGTCTTCATTACGAAAATTCTGAAAAATATAATTTTTTTTTAAATTTTACCTCAACTCTAGGTTACGAATTAGCAACTAAAGGTAAAAGAGTTGCATTTGTTTATGGATCTTTAATTCAAAAACCGAATAGACAACTAAGATTTGGATATCCTCAAAAAATTACAAGGTCAGGATATTATTGGACAGACACACTAAAAGAAAAAGAGATTTTCAGAATTATAGATTTTATAAGAAAGGTGGATGAAAAAAAATGGAAAATATTGATAAAAAAAAATATTAGACCAATTTTAAATTTTGACCCTGGGAATAAAATGATTAAGAAAATATTCAAAATCTAAAAAAAGAATATATTTACAATATTCGTTTAATACATTATGTTCAAATTTTGAACATACAAATTATGAATAAAAATTTTGATGATGAATTTGAGGTTTTAAGAAAAATTGAAACTAGCAATTTTAAGAGTCAAAGAGCGTTAGCAACTCAATTAGGATTTAGTTTAGGTAAAATAAATTATTGTTTAAAAGAATTAAGAAAAAAAGGTCTCATAAAAATAAATAATTTTAATAAAAATCCAAATAAAGCTGGCTACGTTTACCTTCTAACACCAAAAGGCTTTGTAAAAAAAACTAAACTCACTTTAAACTTTATGAAAAGAAAAATGAGAGAATATGATCAACTTGAAAAGGAATATCAAAAATTAAAAAAAAATAAAAAATAGCTATGAAAAAGACCAAAAATTTTGAAAATTTAGTTAAAAAAATTAGATCAAATGAGGCGGTGATATCTGTTATTGGATTAGGTTATGTGGGCCTTCCACTTTGCATTGCTTTAACTAAAGCTAAATTTAAAGTTTTTGGTATCGATAATAATTTAGAGAGAGTAAAAACATTAAAAAAAGGGAATAGTTATATTTCTACGATAAGCTCTTCATTAATCAATGAAGCGAGAAATAAAAATTTTAAACCAACTAATGATTTTAGGGAAATTTTAAATTCCGATATAATCATAATATGTGTACCAACCCCAATAGATAAAAACAAAAAACCCAATATGCAGTATGTAAGAAATGTAGTCGGTCAAATTAAAAAATATGTAAAAAAAAATCAAATAATTATTTTAGAATGTACTTCATATCCTGGGACCACTGAGGAATTTTTTTTACCAATATTTAAAAAAAAAAAGCTTAATATTGGTAGGAATATTTTCTTAGGTTATTCGCCAGAGCGAGAAGATCCAGGAAATTTAAAATATACAATTTTAAAAAAAAATTTATCTAAAGTTGTATCGGGTTTTTCAAAATCTTGTGAAAAAATAGTCAAAGAGTTATATCAAAAGGTTTCCAATAAAGTTTATGTTTGTAATGATATTAAAACTGCTGAATTTACAAAACTTTTAGAAAATATATATAGATCAGTAAACATTGGCTTGATTAATGAGCTCCATAATGTCTGTAAAAAAATGAAAATAGATACTTTTGAAGCGTTAAAGGCCGCAAAAACAAAACCGTTTGGTTTTAATGCTTTTTATCCAGGTCCTGGTGTTGGGGGTCATTGTATACCAGTGGATCCTTATTATTTAACTTATAAAGCAAAAAAACATGGAATAATTACAAAATTTATTAAATTGGCCAGTCAGATAAATGATAAAAGGCCTTTCGAAATTTCTGACATAATTTCAAAATATATAAAAAAAGAAAAAATTAAAAAAGGTATTCTTATTTTGGGTATTACTTACAAGAAAAACTCCGATGATGTAAGAGAATCTCCTATAACAAAAATACATCAAATATTAAGTAAACAAATAAAAAATAAAATTTATGTGTGCGATCCTCTTATTAATAAGTATGGCTTGAAAACATTAAAAAATATAAAATTTATAAGTTTAAAAAAATTATATAGCTTAAGATTTTTAAAGTCATTTGAAGTTTGTTTTATTGGATCTAATCATGATATTTTTGATTATCAAGCGATTGCTAAAAATTTTAAAATTATTTTTGATAGTCGAAACAGTTTTAAAAGAAAAAGTAAAAATATAAAAATTATTTAATGAAATATTAAAAAAAAATTTGATTTCAGATGACTTATAAAACAAAATTTATTGCGGAGATAGGAAGTAATCACAATAGAAGCCTAAAAAGATGTTATCAACTTATTGATAAGGCAAAAACTTTGGGTTTTTTTGCAGTTAAATTTCAATTATTTAAAATTGAGGAATTATTCTCAAAAGACGCAAAAAAACTTTTTAGAAATACCAAAAAAATAAAAAAGAGAGAACTACCCAGAAGTTTTATTCCAAAACTTTTTAGATATTGTAAAAAAAAAAGAATCAAATTTAGTTGTACACCTTTTGATATTGACTCAGTAAGATTTCTTAAAAGATATGTTGATTTTTATAAAATTGCCTCATATGAGATCAATTGGAGAGATCTACTTGAAGCATGCGCCAAGACAAATAAACCAATTGTTTTGTCTACTGGAATGACAACGTTAAAAGAAGTTAATAAAGCATATGCAACCATAAAAAAATTCAATAATAAAATTAGTTTATTACATTGTGTTTCTGCTTATCCAGCTACTCCTAAAAGCTGCAACTTAAAGTCAATTCCTTTTCTTAAAAAAAAATTTAAATGTCCAGTGGGTTGGTCGGATCATACAGTTAACCCATTGATAATACTTAATGCAATTAAATATCAAAAAGCAGAGATTATAGAGCTTCATTTTGATCTTGAGGGGTCTGGGTGGGAAGAAAAAGAAGGAAACCACCATTGCTGGTTACCTTCTGATGTAAAAAATATGATGAATTATATAAATAATGAAAAAATAATTGAAGGAAGTTTTAAAAAGGATTACTCAAAAGAGGAAAAAAATGAGAGAAAGTTTAGAGCAGATCCTTCAGATGGTTTAAGACCGATTAAAACATATAGAACAAGACTTTAATTATGAATAAGAAAATAAAAAATAAAACTCAAAAAAAAAAAAAAATTTTAATTATTGGAAGCTCTGGGTTAATTGGTAAGGCACTTATTGAAGTTTTAAATAAAAAAGGTCTTAAACCGATTTGTTACGACTTTATAAAAACAAAAAAAACAATGAATATTGATTTTATCAAAGGATCTATCGAAAACTTGGATAATTTATATCAAAAAACTATAGGTAAAAAAATTGATATCGTCATTCATTTAGCAGCTTTCTTAGGTGTGAGAAACACTGAGCGTGATAAGCTTAAATGTTTAAATACAAACATTTTAGGTACCATAAATGTTTTGAATTTTTGTAAAAAAAAAAAGGTTGGTAAAATTATTTTTTCATCCTCTTCAGAAGTTTATGGTGAAGGTGGAAAGACATATTTAAAAGAGGATTTTTTTTTAAAACCAAAATCTGTTTACGGCATAACTAAAGTCGTGAATGAACAATACATAAAAGCATACTGTAAAAAATTTAATTTAAATTACAATATTTGTAGATTCTTTAATGTTTATGGAGAATTTCAAAGAAATGAATTTGTGATACCAACCTTCGTTAACAAAGTGAAAAAAAATCAATATATAAATATTTATGGCAATGGAAATCAAGTAAGATCATTTTGTCATGTGAGTGATGCAGCAGACGCTTTGACTGAATTGATATTAACTAAAAAAAAAAATAAAATTTATAATATTGGAAATAATCAAGAACCAATCAAGATAATTGATTTAGCAAGATTGATTTGCAAATTAGCAAATAAAAAAAATAAAATAAAAAAAATAGATTTTAAGAAAAGTGATAGAACTGAAAAAAGAGAAATATATGAGAGAAAACCAGATATATCAAAAGCTATAAAAGAATTAAATTACAAGCCGAAAATAAAACTAATAGACGGAATAAAAAAAATTCTAAATGAAAAAAGCATATAGTTTATTTCATATAAACACATCATTTTCTTCAATAGAACGAAAAAAATTAAAAGATGTTATTTATAAGTGTTATTGGCCACTATTGAAATTAGTAGAAAAAGATGACTTTAAAATTTCAATCGAAGCCACTGGAAAAAGTTTAATGGATATCAACTCACTAGAGCCACTCTGGATATTGAAATTAAAAGAATTAATACTTTTAGAAAAATGTGAATTTATAGGTTCGGGCTATTCACAAATTATTGCACCCAGTGTTCCTTTTGAGCTAAATATTAAAAATATAATTTACGGTAATGAGATTTATAAAAAATTATTAAATTTTCAGCCCCAAATTGCTTTGATTAATGAACAAGCTTTTTCTAATTCATTAATACAGATTTATAAAAAATTTTTTAAAGCAATTGTTATTGATCATCTAAACCATCCTAAATGTGAGAGTGATAATCAAGAACCACAAATCTTAATTGACAACTTTGGAAATAAAATCCCAGTAATTTGGTCTAATTCTATCTCATTTCAACGTTTTCAAAGATACATCTTCGGAGACATAAATCAGGATGATTATGCAACATATTTAAAAAATTATAATAAGAAATTCTTTTGTTTATATTCAAGTGATGCAGAAATATTTAATTATAGACCAAGAGGTTCGAAATCAGAAAGACCACTATATAGTGGAGAATGGATCAAAATAGATAGCATATATAAATTTTTTCAAAAAAGTTCAAATTTTAAACTAATTTCTTTTAAGGATTTACTTAATGAAATTAATAAAAAAAAAAAAATAAATATGACCTCGATTGTTAACCCCACTATTGTTAAAAAACAAAAAAAATACAATATCAATAGATGGTTATTAGCTGGGCGAAATAATGTTAGATTGAATACCTTGTGTATGAATGCATATAATTCAATCAAACAAAAAAAAAATTCCAAAAAAGATTTTATGAAGTTATGTGAACTTTGGGGTAGCGACTTTAGAACTTTTGCAACTGATAACAAAATTAGATATTTTTATAAAAATGTAAAAAAACTTATAAATAATAGAAAAATTAAAAAAAATAAATTTTTCTTCAATTCAAAAAATAAATTAGTAAACAGAAGTCAAAAAATTTCTGAGGATAAAAATTATATTTATCACTCTAATTCTAAATATTCTATTATCTTAAATAAAAAGAAAGGTTTAACAATTGATGGATTTTATAATTATCCTAATGGTTCAAAAAAATTATTTGGAACTATAAAACAAGGAATAATTAACTCATCTTTATTTGAAAGTGACTTTTTTTCTACTCATTTTACTATCTTAAACAAATCATCTCTAAAAAGATATTCAGGTTTAAGTGAAAATAAAATAAGGCTTTTTTCACAAAAAAACTGTTTAATTTTTAGAACGATAGAAAAGGTAGGTAAAAGTTGTATTTGTAAAAAGGAAATAGTTTTAAATAACAAAAAACCTGAAATTATTATAAATTACAAATTTAAAGATTTGATTTCTAGTTACACAAGATTAAATTTTATTACTTTTGATCCAATTAACTTTTATAGAAAAAAAATATTTGTAAGATCACACTTAGGTGGAAAAATATCAGAAAAATTTGAGTTAGCTGATAAATCATTTAATCATGGATCATTCGTAGAAAATGTTGGAAGTTTGGTTACAACTAATAATTCAATACCAGCCTCAGATGGAATAATTATCATTGGAGATGATAAAAAAGAGATAAAATTTGAAGTTGACCAAAATCTCTCTTGTCTAGTTCCATTTATCGAATACGAAAAAAAAAAAGGATCTTTTCTATTACGATTGTATTTTTCAGCCAAAGAAAGTGACGAGACTAATTCGGAAATTTTTATGAAGAATTTAAGCGCAAGTATCAAAATTAATATTCAAAATAAATGATGAAAAAAAAAAAGATAAAATTTGCAACGCCATTGATTTCTTCAAAAGAAAAGAAAGAAGTATTAAAGGTTCTAGATAGTGGAATTTATTCTCAAGGAAAAAAATGTAAACAATTTGAAAAAAATTTCAAAAAATTCACTAATGCAAAATTCGCATCTGCCGTTAATTCTTGTACAAGTGGCATGCATTTATTTTATTTTAGCCTTGGTATAGGCAGGGGAGATGAAGTTATAGTACCAGCCCAAACACATACTGCTACAGCTCATGCAGTGGAGTTGACAGGAGCTAAGCCAATTTTTGTAGATTGTAAATTAGACGATGGAAATATTGATTTAAGTAAGATTGAAGAGAAAATTAATAAGAGAACAAAAGCTATTTGTATAGTTCACTTTTTAGGTTTTCCTGTTGAAATGGATTATTTAAAAAAGATTAGTAAAAAATATAAAATTTATCTTCTAGAGGATTGTGCACTTTCATTAGGAGCAAAGTTTAAAAAAATTCATACAGGGCTTTGGGGTGATGCTGGAGTTTTTTCCTTCTATCCAACAAAACAAATTACCTCTGGTGAAGGTGGAATGATTATCACTAACAATAAAAAAATTTATAAAAAAATGAGTCTTCAAAAATCTCTAGGGGTTAAGCAATCATTTTTAGAGAGAAAGATACCAGGTATTTATGACACTGTAGATATAGGTTTTAATTATAGAATGAGTGAAATTCATGCTTCAATAGGTATCGAACAATTAAAAAAATTCCGAAATTTTTTAAAAAGTCGTAAAAAAAATTTTTTCTATTTAAAAGAAAAAATTGAAAAATTAAATAATCTTAAAATTTTATACTCCCAAAAAAAGGATTCTATTAACGCATATTATTGCATGAATATTTTATTTTTAGACAAATCTTTGAGGCAAAGAAATGAATTAATTTTAGAATTAGAAAAAAATAATATTGGTGTTAGTGTGAATTATCCACAGCCTGTTCCAAGAATGAAATATTACAAAAAAAAATATCTTTATAAAAAAAAACAATTTCTTAACGCTGAGGTTATAAGTGATAAATCTATATCAATACCCCTTGGACCACACTTAAAAACAAAAGACCTTAATCATATAGTTAATACACTTAAAAAAATACTTGCTTAATACTAATGACAATTTTGAGAATAATTAAATTACTTGATCAAAGGCAAACTTTTATATTTTTGTTATTTTTTCTTTTGTCTATTATTTCAATGTTACTTGAAACTATAAGTATCGGTTTATTAATACCGTTTATTTCAACAATAATTTCCGATGTGGAGTCAACAAGATTTTTAAAATTATATAATTTCCTAGAATTTAATAAAAAATCAAAAGAAGAAATTTTATTTTCAATTGCAATTATAATTTTGATTATACAGACAATTAAAAGTATTTTCCTTACATATTATTCTTTTTTAGAGCAAAAATTTCTTACCACTATTAGAGCAGAGATTTCAAATAAACTTTTTAAGATTTATCTAAATAAACCGATTGATTACTATTTAAATAATAATTCTTCGCAGTTTATAAGAAATATACAGGACTCAGATGTTATTAGGATGCTTCTGAGAAATATTATTCAGTTAATTAAGGAATTAATTTTATTTTTAGGTTTATCTTTATTTGTAATTATTTTTGAACCAACTGGTTCAGGTTTGGTTGTAGTGGGGCTTATTATGATCGGATATATATTTACAAAATATATAAATAAAAAAGCAAAAATATGGGGAAAGATAAGACAGAGGAATGCTGGTCTTTCAATTAAGATTAATAATGAAGCTTTTAAATTAATTAAAGAAATTAAAATCTATAAAAAATTTAAATTTTTCTTGCAGAGATTTTATAAATCTAATTCAAATATTCGTTATTCGGAATTTAGACAAAATTTTTTTAACTCACTTCCAAGATTATGGCTAGAATGGTTATTAATTTTGACTTTCTCAATATTAGTTTTTTATTTTATTTTGATTAATCGTTCTGCAGAAGAAATTTTGGTATCGCTAGTAATATTTGCTGCTGTTGGAATAAAATTGATCCCATCTCTCTCAAAGTTAATAAATTCAATACAAATTTTGAGTTATTATGACTCCGTTGTAGATACGATCTATCATTTATTCAAATTGAAAAAAGAGAATATAAATTTAAATAAAGTAAACCAAAACTTAAATATTCAGAATATTTCTTTAAGAAACTTAAAATTTTTTTACAAAGATAAAAAAAAAATTACCCTTGATAAAGTGAACTTTAAATTTAAAAAAAATACTATTTATGGAATAACCGGAGATAGCGGAGTAGGAAAAACAACTCTAATTAATATTATATTGGGTTTATTGTGTCCGGTGAAGGGGGGCGTTTTTGTTAATGAAAAAATTAATATTCTTGAAAAAATTGACCTTTGGCATCAAAATATTGGCTATGTTCAACAAAATTACTCACTAATTGATGATACAATTAGAAATAATATTGTTTTCGGATTGAACAATAGTCAAATAAACAAAAAAAATTTTCAATATGCAATTAAAAATTCAAGAATTTTAGATTTTCTTAAATCTAAGAAAGATATTTTTTTAAAAAAAGTTGGCGAAAATGGTGACAATATATCAGGCGGACAAAAACAAAGAGTAGCTTTAGCAAGAGCATTATATAATAAGCCAAATATTTTGATTTTAGACGAATTCACAAGCTCTTTAGATCCTAAGCTAGAAAAAAAAATTATGAATGAAATTAAAAAATTAAGAAAAAATAAATTTATTTTTATTGTTTCACATAAAAAATCTACACTTAAAGTCTGTGATGTAATTCTAAAAATTGAAAATAAGAAGTTAAAACAAATTCAATAAAAAAATTATTAAAAATAATCCAGTTTTTCAAGATCGATATTCAGATTTTTTGCTAATTTCTTGTTAGAATCTTTATAAAGATTTTTTATTTTTATGATTTGATCATTATTTAAAGTAATTACGTTTTTATAAGAAATTTTAGGATTTAAATACTTTTTCAAAAATCTGAGTTTTGTAAAGTTTTTTTTATAAAAATTGTTTCTTCTTAAGAAAAAAAAATGCATGTTTGAAACCATACTCATCACAGAGCTTCTAAAATCAAGAGTTCTTACTTTATATTTTATTTGATCATTAACATTTATTGAGTTTACATTATGGTTACTCCAGTCAAGGTCATTTAATTTTACTTTTAAGAAATCTTCCAATTTTTGAATATAGGAAGATTTATTTAAACTTAGTTCCTCTATAGGGAGTATTAAAATTTCTGAATTGAAATTATTTTTTATTTTCTCAATTAACTCATCATAAAAAAATATCCTTTTCAGATCTTCTTCAATCTCTAGCAATTCAATGAAATTTGAGAGAGAGCCAAAATTTTTTTTTTGTCTAAAATTATCAAAAGCATATAATGAGGGAACCAAATCATGTTGTCTTCTTATAGACACAATAAACTTTAAATTTAAGGAAAATTCTTTTTTAAGAATATCTATTATTTCTTTCAATAAATAAATATTAAAATACCCAAAATAATTTATTCGATCAAAAATACATTCATCAGATAATATAAAATTTTCGATTTTAGTACCATGTAAAATTTTTTTTAAGTAATTTGAATATTGTTCTATAGCACGTGAAAAATTTAGAGGATAGATTTGATCAAAAGAATATTTTGGTATAAATAATTTTGTTTGTAATTCTTTTATTTCAGGATATTGACTAGTTTTGAAAGGTTTGCTTAAACAAATAAAATTAATTTTAGAAAAAATTTTTTCTTGTAACAATGTTGAGCCCGTTTTCCCATATCCAGGGTGAATGTAAAGATTTACATTTTTTTTCATCTAAAATTGTTGATTTTAATCTGCAAATATTTATTAGTATAATTTTTATAACAAATTACTATATTTTTTTAATAATTGAAATATTCTTTAAGTCAAAAATTAATGAATAGAAATAACAAAAAAATTTTAATTACCGGTGCAGCAGGTTTTATTGGTTTCCATTTGGTCAAAAAGATGACTTCTTTAGGTTTCAAAGTAGTTGGAATTGATAATTTAAATCAGAATTATGACAAAAAAATAAAAAAAGATAGAGTCAAATTTCTAAATAATAATATCAAAAAAAAATTTTTTACTTTTTTAAAATGTAATATTGATAAAAAAAATCAACTTAAAAAACTTTATAAATATAAGTTTGACTATGTTATCCACTTAGCAGCTCAGCCAGGTGTAAGATATTCGTTGTTAGAGCCAGAAATTGTGTTTGAGAGCAATATAAGAGGATTTTTTAATATATTGGAAATTGTAAAAAAAAATAGAGTTCAACATTTTATGTATGCAAGTTCTAGCAGTGTTTATGGAGGAAATACTAAATTACCCTTTAGCGAGACTGATATAGTAGATAGTCCACTGAATTTATATGCTGCAACAAAAAAATGTAATGAACTTTTAGCTTATGCTTTTAGCCATATAAATAAAATTAGATCTACAGGATTACGTTTCTTTTCGGTATACGGTCCTTGGGGAAGACCTGATATGGCATATTATTTTTTTTGTAAAAAAATACTTCAAAACAAAAAAATTGAAGTATTTAATAATGGTAAGCATAAAAGAGATTTCACATACATTGATGAAGTAATCCAATCAATTGTTAAGATCTTAAAATCAAAAGAACTGAGAAAGAGAAAACTACATAATGTAATCAACATAGGTCGAAATAAAAAAATCGAACTAATGAAACTTATTCATTATCTTGAATTTTATTTAAAAAAAAAAGCAAATATAACTTTTACTAAAAGACAAGAAGCCGACATGCTAGAAACTTATGCTGATATTAGATTTTTGAGGAAGTTTGATAAAAAATTTAAATCAACAGATTTTAAGGCAGGTATTAAAAAGTTTGTTCAATGGTTTAAAGAATATCATAAAAATGATTTTAATTTCTAAATGAAAAAAAAAATCATTTTTGTACAATCATTTAAGTTTTTAGATTTTCATTATAACTTATATGAAATTAATGAACTTAAAAAGAATTTTGACGTTGAATGTTTTGACCTAACATCAATCAAAAATAATAAAATAGATTTGCACTATAGATATTTAAAAAATAAATCCAAAATTTCAACATTTAAAGAAATCTCTTTTTTTAAAAAAAAAATTCTAGAACTACATGATAAATACAAGGGAAACTTAGTTATATGTTTCCTTCACTTTCCCACAACATTCTCTGAACTTTTTATTTATTTTCTTTTGATAAGAAAAAAGGTCAACCTTTGTATTTTTCACTTTAATAATTTTATGCCTTTACATTTAAGTAAAAAATTTAAGTTCGTGGATCGTATAATTTATGCTTTAAAGAGACTTTTTACTAGACCACGTCAAATTATAAATCAAAGAAAAATATTAATGATTCATTTTATAATTAAAATATTATTTAGTAAAATTTATCCTAAATATATTTTTGTAAATTCAAATGAGTATTTTTTAGAATATAAAAAAAAATTTAAAAATATAAAGATACATAGATTACATGATTGGGATGGTTCAAATTTTATCCGATCGGAAAAAAAATTTAGCTCAAAAAAAAAAAATTTAGTAACCTACCTAAGTGCCTTTTCTCTTAATTCAGCAAGTGACTCCGCACACTTTAATGTAGGTAGACGAGAAAATTCAAAAATTGTTTTACAAAGCGTAGATAAGTTCTTTTCGAAACTTGAGAAAAAATTCAGATTAAAAGTTCAAATTGCAAAACATCCAAGAGAAGAGGAAAATTTTATGTCACCAATTTATAAAGGAAAAAAAAGGTATGCATCGAAATATCACACAAGAGAATTAGTTCAAAGTTCAAGACTTGTAATTACCACCATGTCTTCTGCTGTGTCATATGCTGCATTATTAAAAAAACCTTTATTATTTATCATAACTAATGAACATTTTAAAAATGTATCATTAATAAATTCTACAAAAGCTATTTCAAAATTTTTCGATAGTGATTTAATCAATATTGATTTAAATAAAGATTATAAAATTAATTTTAAATTAAAAAATTTAACAAAAAAAAGATATAAACATTTTGCTAAAAATTATTTAATTTCTGAAAAATATAGAAAGATGCCTAATTGTGAAATTTTAACTAACATTTTCAAATAATATGCAAATTAAATTTGGAAAAAAAATTATTTCAAAAAAATCTAAGACTTATTTCATAGCTGATATAGCTGCTAATCATGATGGAAAACTCTCTAGAGCAAAAAAATTAATCAGATTATGTGCTAAAGCTGGTGCCGATGCTGCTAAATTTCAACATTTTAAAGCTGAGACTATTGTAAGTGATCAGGGTTTTAAAAAATTAGGTAAAATAACTCATCAAAAAAATTGGAAAGATAGTGTTTTTGAAACTTATCAAAAAGCGAGCATTAATCCAAATTGGACGCCTATACTTTTCAAAGAATGTAAGAAAAATAAAATTGATTTTTTAACTTCTCCATACGACTTAAATTATGTTGATGAGGTAAGAAAATATATACCTGCATACAAGATAGGTTCAGGCGATATTACCTGGAAAGAAATAATAACAAAGATATCAAAAAAAAGAAAGCCAGTGCTTTTAGCAACTGGTGCTTCAAATTTTGATGAAGTTAAAAAAACAGTAAATCAAATTTTAAAACATAATAAGCAAGTTTGTGTAATGCAATGTAATACTAATTATACAAATAGTTTGAAAAATTTTGAAAATATTAATTTAAACGTTTTAAGGTCATATAAAAAATTCTTTAAAGAAAAAATAATTCTTGGACTAAGCGATCATACACCTGGGAATGTAAGTGTTCTAGGGGCAGTTGCTTTGGGTGCAAAAATAATTGAAAAACATTTTACAGACGATAATGATCGTTATGGCCCCGATCATAAATTTTCTATGAATTTTTCGACATGGAAAGAAATGGTGGATCAAACAAGAATTCTAGAAAAGACTATGGGCGATGGTATAAAAAAAATAGAAAAAAATGAAAAACAGTCAGTGATAGTCCAAAGAAGAGGAGCCTGGTTAACAAAAGATGTAAAAAAAAATGATAATCTGACTAAAGATAAAATTATTTTCTTACGACCTTGCCCAAGAAACTCAATTGATATATTTGATATAAATAAATTTATTGGAAGAAAATTTAGATATAATATGAGTAAAAATTCATTAATTACAAAAAAATGTTTGATGAAATAGTTCTCATTCCAGCTTTTAATGAATATAAAACTTTACGAAATCTTTTAAAAAAAATATCTGTAAAAGTTTTAATTATAAATGATGCCTCTACAGATAAAACTAAAAAATTATTAAAAAATAATAATGTAGAAATAATAAATAATTCAAAAAATTTAGGATATGAAAAATCTTTAATTAAAGGTTTCAAATTTATAAAAAAAAAATATCCAAAAACTAAACATGTGATTACTTTTGATGCTGATGGGGAACATTATCCAAATGATTTAACAAAATTGATTAGATATCAAAAAAAAATTAATGCAGATTTGATAATATGTAATAGAAAAAAATTAAATAGATTTTTAGAAAAAGTTCTTAATTATTTATTTATTTTCAAATTTAAAATTTACGACCCTTTGAGTGGATTTAAATTATATAAATTTCAGTCATTAAAAAAAAATATCAATAGGCTGGGTACAGATCAATATTTAATTGAAATTATTAATATTTTTAAAAAAGAAAAATATATAATTGTTAACTTTCCTATAAAATGTAAAAAATTAATAAATAGAGAAAGAAGAGTAGGAAATTTTACACCAAATTATAAAATTTTTTATTCAATTTTGAGAAACTTATTTTGAACACAAAATCAAAATATGTTTTTAATCTAGTCTTATTAAGTATAATAAAATATGATATTAATAATTATAACACTAAATAATGTTTCAAAATAAATCAATTTTCATTACAGGTGGCACAGGCTCTTTTGGAAAAGAATTTTGTATCTTTTTAATAAAAAAAAAGATCCCTTTCCATAAAATTGTTTTATTCAGTAGAGATGAGTTTAAACAGAGTAATTTTTCTGATTACTTAAAAGTAAATTTTCCAAAAGATTTTAAAAAAATAAGATTTATAATTGGTGATGTTAGAGACAGTGATAGACTTAAATATGCTCTAAGTGATATTGACATTGTAATTCATGCGGCCGCTTTGAAACAGGTACCAGCAGCAGAGTATAATCCCATTGAATTTGTAAAAACGAATATATTGGGAGCACAAAATATTATTGAATCATGTTTTTTAAATAATGTTGATAAAGTAATTGCATTATCTACTGATAAAGCTGTAGCTCCAAAAAACTTATATGGTGCTACGAAGCTTTGTTCAGACAAACTTTTTATTTCTGCAAACAATATAATTGGTAAAAAAAAAACGAAATTTTCAGTTGTTAGATATGGTAATGTTAATAATTCAAGAGGCTCTGTAATTCCACTATTTAAACATTATGATGAAATGGGAAAGAGCTTGCCAGTAACTAATTTAAACATGACAAGATTTAGTATTAAAATGGAGGATGCTATAAATTTAGTTTATATTGCAATGAAAAAAAGTTTTGGTGGGGAAATTTTTATTCCAAAAATTAAGTCTTACAAGTTGTCAGATCTGGTAAAGGCAATTAATCCAAAAAAAGGATATAGAATTACAGGTGTTAGATACGGAGAAAAAATGCATGAAGAATTAATAAATTTTGATGAATCTGAACATATATATAATTTTGGTAAATATTATATACATTTTACAGATAATTTAATGTCACATAAAATCAAAAATTCCATTAAAAAAATTAAGAAATTTAAAATTGAAAAAAAATTTTCATACAATTCGAAAGATAATACCTATCTCTCTATTAAAGAACTGCGAAAAATACTTTTAGAAAAATAATTTTCTTTAAAATGAAAAAAAAAGTTGCAATTGTTGGATCAGGTTTTTTTGGAATAACAGCGGCACTTGTATTATCTAGAAAATTTGACATTGATTTGTATGAGATAAAAAAATCAATCCTAAATGGCGCTTCAAAAGCAAATCAAATGAGATTTCACCAAGGCTATCATTATCCAAGATCAATAAAAACATTAAATGAAGTTAAAAAATTTAACAAAAGTTTTTTGAAATTTTATGGAAAGGATATTCTAGGCAAAACTAATAATTACTATGCCATTTCTAAAAAAAATTCAAAAACAAGCTACGACCAATTTGTAAAGTTTTTATATAAGAACAAACTATATTATAAAAATTATCAAAATGATAATTTTAGCAATCTAGTATCAAAGTCAATTCTATCGAATGAAAAAAATTTGAATTATTTTAAAATTAAAAAAAAAATGTTAAAAAGACTAAAAAAATCAAAAATTAATTTAATTTTAAATAATCAAATAAAAAAAAATGATTTGCAGAAATATTATAAAGTAATTATTGCATGTTATGATCAAAATAATTTAATCTTAAAAAATTTAGGTTTTAAACCCAAAAAAAAATACAAATATGAATTAGTTGAAAAAATAATCATCAAATTACCAAAAAATTATAAAAAAGAGAGTTTCATGGTTTTAGATGGCAAATTTGTTTCACTTGATCCTTATTTAGGCACAAATTATCACTTATTAAGTGATGTTAAGCATTCAAAACTTGAAATAGTTGAAAACTATTATCCTCATTTTAAAAGTTATAAAAAAAAATTTATCAATGAAGGAATAATCAAAAACATTAGATTTTCTAAATTTTCAAAATTCATTCAAAATTGTCAAAATTATTTACCATTTTTAAAAAGAGCTAAATATGTAGGATCTTTTTTTGTAGTTAGAACACTAGAGATTAATAAAGAACGTACCGACGAAAGATTGAATCAAATTTCAAATATAAATAAAAAAATTATTACAATTTTATCTGGTAAATGGAACACTTCTGTTGGTTTAGCTCAAAAGTTATATAAAATTTTATGATTAAAAAAAATGTGGGCATAATTGGAAATGGAAAATGGGCTAAAATTATGATTCCCAAGATAAAAAAATTAGCCAACATAAAATTTATTGCTAACACCAAAACTGGTTTTAAAGACTTTTACCTAGGTAATGTATCTTGGATTTTTGTACTTACGAACAATGATACTCATTATAAGATAGTAAAATATTTTTTGGACAAAAGAAAAAAAGTTTTTTGTGAAAAACCTTTAACAAAGAACTTTAAAAATATATTAGAATTATATGATTTCTCAAAAAAGAAAAAAACTAAATTATATGTAAATGACGTTGAATATTTTAAAAAAAAAAATTTCTTAATAAAAAAAAATAATACCATAATAAGAACGAAAAAATCTGAAATTTCAAAAGAATCTCTGCTTCATAGACTGGCATACCATGATTTTTATTTATTGAAAAATTTTATTAATTTAGAAAATATTGAAATTAAGAACTACTATGAAAATAAAAAAAAACTTTCAATTAGATTATTTTCCGATAATAAAATGTACAAATTTAATTATGATATAGACTCAAAAATCAAAAAACACAGAATTAACGATACAAATATGATGGATTATAAAAAAGATCCTTTAGATTTAATGCTCAAATATGTCTTAAAAAATGATAATTTAAAGTATATTCAAAACTTTTCTAATTCATTTTTTGCGGGTAAATTAATTTCTATAATTAATAACAAGTTTTGTTAATAATAAATAATATGATTGAAAAAGAAGATTTAGAAAAACAATTAGAAAATAATATTATTAAAAAATACGATAATTTAGATTTTAGAAAAGTTAAGGATGATATTAATAGCATTGTAAATAGTTTCTCAATGAAACCATGGATTCCTCAAGAAAATATTTTCAAAAGTATTAATTACAAAAATAAAAATTATTTGATAGATCTGAACAAGATAGTTAGAGAAAATAATAAATTACAAATATTGATAACAAAGAATAGTGCTGCAAAAAAATACTGGAACACAATTCTACCTTTCTCGTATAGAGTAAATGATGTAATTAGAAATAATTACAAGTTTCCTTTAAGAATAGCAATTTTTCCTGGTGTATCTTGTATGTTTTATTGTGGATTTTGTGGCAGGAACCAAAAGGCAAAATATGACACTTCAATTATTGATGATGGTATTAAGAGAATTAATAATATGATTAGTGATGCAGAAAATGGAACCAAAATTTCAATTTCTGGAGGCTTAGAACCTTTAACAAATCCTAGACTAGGAAAGATAATAAAAAAAGGTTCAGATTTAGGATATAAACTACCTTTAATAACAAACGCATATTCTCTTACTGAAGGTTATATAAAAAAAAACCCAGAGTTATGGCTTCTAGACTCTCTTAGAGTATCGCTTTACGGATATGATGAAGAGTCATATAAAAAAATAACACAACTAGATAAAAGTTATAAAATTGTAAAAAAAAATGTCGTAAATTTCTTACGTTCCAGAAATGAAAATAACAAGAATCTCAAAGTAGGATTTAATTTTATAATACTTTCAGAAAACTATAAAAATTTAAAAGAAGTTTTGCTATTTATAAAAGAGATAAATAATGAAGTAAGTAATGGTGAAGGGATTAATTTTTTAACTTTAAGAGATGACTATCAGAGCGTCACAGGACGAGACGAAAATTATGATAAAGATAGAAAATATCGAATTACCAACACAATGTGTGAAGATGATAGACAAAATCTTTTAGAAATAATTGAGGATTTTGAAGAGTTGAAAAATAAGCATTGTCCAGATTTACATGTAGATTATGGTTATTCACTAGAGTATTTATCTCAAAAAATATTTGATAGAGGTTTAGTTAAAATTAAGGGTAATGAGATTAGATCATTCGGATTTCCTCAACTATCTATAGCTGTTGATCTACATGGGGACATTTTTCTTTTCAGAGAGGCTGGGTTTTTAAATCGGCAAGGAAATGAAAAAGTGATAATTGGTAGACTTAATGATGAAAAGAATTCTTTAGAAAATAATATTAAGAATTTCCTTAGAAAAAATGAACCTATTAAATTCGTAGAAAATGACTCTAGATTTTTAGACTCTTTTGACCATGTACTTAATGCACTTGTCAATCAAGCCGAGGAAGATGAAAAATTTGGAATACCTCTTAATTTGGGTCCAATTGCTTTCAAAAACTTTGATAAAAAAGAGTCTATTGGAAATAATTGGTATTCAGATGATATTTAAATATGAAAAAAATTGTCATAAATTTTTTTTAAAATCAAAAACAAAAAATTACATTGTTTGTGTTGCGATAGGAAAAAAACATTACAATGATTGGAAAAAATATTCATCAGAATTATGGTTAAAATATTGTAAAAAAAATGGTTTAGGAATAATCGTTATTTATAAAAACCTTATTTCAAAAAAAAATCATAATTGGAAATCTCCTACTTGGCAAAGATTATTAGTTGGTAATTATCTGAGTTTATATGAAAAAAATATAAATAATATTTGCTTGCTTGATACGGATATTTTCATAAATCCTTTTTCTCCTAATATTTTCAAAAGATTAAAAAAGAATAAAATTTCAGTTGTTACAGCATTTAAAGATATTCCTTTTTTAAAAAGCAATTTTGAATTAAGAAAAAAATTAGTTTTTTTAAGAAAAAATTTTTTGAGTAGAAAATATCCTTTAAATAGCTCACTTACCGCTTCTCCTAAGGATATTTTCAAGCACTACAAATTTAAAAAAATTTTCAATAATTATTTTGTTGCAGGGGTTTTAGTTTTTAATATTGGTTTATTTAAAAATACTTTATTTAAAATTTATAAAAAATATTGTGAAAATAAATTAAGAGATAAATTTTCAGGTGTAGAGGTTCCATTGAATAACGAATTAATGAGTTCTAATTTAGTAAGTTGGTTAGAATATAAATTTCAAGCAATATGGTTATTTGAAATCGCAGATAAATATAATTTTTTATATCATGATAAATTCAAAGATAAAAAAATTTTAAAAATAATTATTGAGCAAATCTTAACAGAAAACTATTTTTTACATTTTGCAGGAACCTTGTCAGATGCTAAAAACGTATGGAAAATAAAGAATATTCTTAGTGATAAAAAGAAATTGCAATTAATAAAGTCATATCAAAATTTTAAAAAAAAGAAAATAAAAACAAAATTTTTTAAAACAAAAATCAAAAATATTTAATAATTTTTAATGAAAAAAAAAATTTTAATTATTGGCGGTACTGGATTTATTGGTTTTAATTTGATCAATTTACTTAAAAAAAAAAAATATGAAATAGTAAGTGTCTCAAAAAATAGATTAACAAAAAAAAGAGTGCAAAATATAAAATATATTTTCTTCGATTTTACAAAAAGAAAAAATTTTGAAGCTTTAGATAAATATAATTTTGATATAGTTATTAATCTTGGTGGAAACGTAGATCATTTTAATAAAAAATCCACAATATCAAGTCAGTTTATTTCCGTTAAAAATTTGATTGATTACTTTAAATACAAAAAAATAAAAATTTTTATACAGATTGGTAGCTGTGCTGAGTACGGAGTTTCAGTTTCACCTCAAAAAGAAAAAAATAACTGTAAACCAAAATTAATTTATGCTAAGACAAAGTTAAGAGCTACAAAATATGTTCAAAAATTTTTTAAAAAAAAGTTGATAAATGGCATAATTTTGCGCCTCTATCAGGTTTATGGCCCACATCAATCAAGCAACAGATTTATACCCATAATAGTAAAAAAATGTTTAATGGACAAAACATACGATTGTCATAATAGAGGAGTTTATCGTGATTTCTTGTATATTGATGATTTTTTAAAACTTTTGATAAAGATTTTTAATAAAAAAAATTTAGATCAAATTTCTGGAAAAATATATAATGTTGGATATGGCAAACCGCTTGATTTAAATTTAGTTGCAAAAAAAATTAAAAAGTTATGCAAAGGTGGTTCTCAATCTAAAAAAAAAGTAAAATTAAGATTAGATGAACCAAAAATTATATATCCCAATACAAGTCTTGTTAAAAAAGTTTTTAATTGGAAACCAAATACTAAATTTGAGATTGGGCTAAAAAAAACAATTAATTTTTACAAAAATGCATAAATTTATTTATTTTTTTGTAAAAATATAATTGTAAATACCACTAAAGTCTTTATTTGAGTAAAAATCTTCGTTACGTGATTTTGAAATTAATTGAAATTTATTTTTTTTCATAATTTTTAGAATTTCTTTTTTTTGAACTTTAAATTTGTCATTTATTTCGATTAGAATACTTTTTATTTTTTTATTCAAAAGTAAATTTTTTGCGCCAGCCAGGATCAGGTCCTCTATTCCATCTACATCAATCTTTATATAATTTGGGACTTTTAGAATTTTAAGTTTAATAAGATTGTCTAGTGAAGTTCCAAAAGTATTGTAAGAATTTTTTGAGAAAAATTTTTTTCCAGAGAAATTATAATTTACACCAAAGGAATTAAGTGCTCCACCCTCATTAAAACTGCTTTCTTTTAATAGCAAAAATTTATTTTTATTTTTTGATAGTGCAAAAGGAACTATGTTAATTTTATTTTGAAGGTTATTAATTGAAATATTTCTGCTTAAAGTCCTTAAATTTGATGAGGATGGTTCAAATGAAAAAACTTTGATTCTTTCCCTTTTTGAGGCTGCATAGATAGAGTATAATCCAACATTTGCACCTATATCCCAAAAAATAGATCTTTCTTTAAATTCATTTATCCAACTAATTGTTTCTGGTTCTTTATCTAATATGGTTTTAACTCTCCACTTAATCAACTCACTGGGAGTAAAAAAAGAAATTTTTTTATTAGATATGTTTTTTTTTAAATAACATTTATTTTCAACAAATTCTTTAAATCTTAATAAAATACTTCTGTTAGAAATTATTTCTAAAATTTTTAATATTAAATACAAAATATTAAAAAATAATATTTGAAGAGTTTTAAATATCATGTTTTAATATATATAAATAAATCTTCCAAAATACTATAATTTATTCTAAGTATAACAGGAAATTAAAATAATAAACTAATCTCGATTAAGAATTAATAATAATTTTTAATGACTACTTTTAGTTTTGATGAGAAAGTTTGGATAACTATAAAAGTTTAAAAAGATTTAAATAAAAATATAAATTTATATTAAGTATAATGAAAAATTTAATAAGGCCTTTATGGACACTTCAACAAGCAAGAAAATTTAACAAACTCTGGTTAGATAAAAATGAAAACACTCACCCAAAACTATTAAAATTATATAAAGATATTCTTAGAAAAATTAATCCTATTTATATTTCAGCTTATCCTGAATTAGGTAGTTTATATAAAAAAATTGCCTCTTATGAAAAATTATCCTCAAAAAATATATTATTTAGCCATGGATCTGATGGATGTATTAAAAATATATTTGAGGGTTTCACAAAAAAAAATCAAAAAGTTTTAACTCTTTCCCCGACATTTGCTATGTATTATATCTATCCTAAAATATTTAATTTAAAACATTTGAAATTTGACTATCATTTTTCAACACAAGGTCCTCGAATCCAATTTCAAAATTTATTAAAAAAAATAAGGAAAGAAAAGCCAAAGCTTTTATGTATCGCAAATCCAAATAGTCCAACTGGAACTATTATAAAAGATAATGATATTCATAAATTGATAAAAATTTGTCAGAGAATCAAATGTTATATGTTAATTGATGAAGCCTATTATGGATTTTATAATCAAACATCTAAAAAATTTATAAAAAGATATAATAATGTTTTTATCATAAGATCATTGTCAAAAGCTTGGGGCTTAGCAGGTTTACGTTTAGGCTATATTATTTCGAATAGAAAAAATATTGAAATCCTTAATAAAATAAGACCTATGTATGAAATAAATACATTTGGTTCAGAATTTTTAAAATTATTATTAAACAAAAATTACTATAGAGAGTTAAAATTAGTTTTAAAAGAAATGTTAAGTGCAAAAAAATCCTTCTACAGATTTTTAAAGTCGAATAAAATTGAGTATTTTTTAAGCTATGGTAATTTTGTACATTTTAAAATTATTAAAAATAGAAAAAAAATAATTAATGGTTTATCAAAACTCAGTTATTTTAGAATTTCAGAAAAACACAAATCTTTAAAAAATTACTCTAGAGTCACTCTTACTAGCAAAAATAATATTGAAAAAATTATTAGAATAATAAAATCAAAATGAAAAAATTAAAAATCGCTTTTATAGGTGCTGGAAGAGTTACAAAACATCATATAAATTTATTAAAAAAACTTCAAAAATATTTTAAAATAGTTGCTATATGTGATTTAGTTGAGGGTAAGTGTGATGAGATAATAAAAAATAATAAAAGTTTATTCATTAAAAAATATAAAAATTATCACAAGATGATCAATGAATGTGATCTTGATATTGTTGCAATTTTAACCCCTTCAGGAATGCATTATGAACATGCTATTGATATATTTAAAAACCATAAATTAGATATTATATTAGAAAAACCTCCTGCTTTGAGGATTACAGACATAAAACATATCTATAGTTTATCAAAAATCAAAAATATAAATATTTTTCCCGTTTTTCAAAACAGATATAACAAAGCAGTTAAATTTTTGAAAAAATCAATTTCAGGTGGAAAACTAGGAAAAATAAACATATGTTCTGTTAGAGTTAGATGGTGTAGACCGCAGCGTTACTATGATATGTCAGAGTGGAGGGGAACGTACTCACATGATGGTGGGGCTTTAACTAATCAAGGAATTCATCACATAGATTTATTAAGGTATTTAAACGGAGAGATCAAATCAGTGAAAGCAATAATGAGAACACTAGGTTCAAAAATAGAAGTTGAAGATACTGCTTTGGCTACTCTACATTTTGAAAATGGATCAATAGGAACATTGGAAATCACAACAGCTGCAAGACCAGATGACTTTGAAGCATCTATTTCTTTTTTAGGATCAAAAGGGATGGCTCAATTGGGAGGTGTAGCTGTAAACAACTTGGACATATATACGCCAGATGATAAAATGTGTAAGAAGTATTCAGAAAAATTTCCAATAGTTTATGGTTTTGGCCATCTTGAGTTATATAAAAAAATTCTAAAATTTTATAAAAATAGAAAATCAAAAGTTATTGAAAAAAATGATTGTTTGAAAACTATAGAATTATTAAATTCATTTTATGTATCAAGTGAATTAAATAAAGAGATACGTTTAGGTAAATATCTACAATCTAAAAATTTGGGAAAAAAAAATGAGAAAATTTCAAAACTTTATAGATTTAAAAAATGAAGAATAAAATAATTGGAATTATTCCTGCTAGAATGGCTGCATCAAGATTCCCAGGAAAGCCTTTAAAACTCATAAATGGAATGCCTATGTTGATGCATGTTTACTTAAGAGCTAAGTTATATAAAAGTTGGGACAAACTTAGTATTGCTGGTTGTGATAAAGAAATCTTAAACTTTTGTAAAAAGAAAAACATTGAGTATGTGTCAACTTCAAGAAGACATAAAAGATGTCTTGATAGAGTTTTTGAAGCAACAAAAAAAATTTCAAAGATAAAATATAGAATTAAGAATAATGATATTATTGTTTGTGTCCAAGGGGATGAACCAATGCTTAGACCTAATATGATAAATGCTGTTATCAAGGAGATAAAAAGTAATAAAAAGGCAGGTTCAATAGTTTTAGCGATGACAATAAATGATAAAAAACAATTTAATGATCCGAATATTGTTAAAATAATACACAATCAAAAAAATGAAGTCCTGTACACTTCAAGATCTCCAATTCCATATTGTAAAGAATTCAATTCAAAAATAAAAGCAAAAAGAATTTATGGAATATTTGCATTCAGATATGGTTTTTTAAAAAAATTTAATTCAACAAAAGAATCTTTTTTGGAAAAAGTTGAGTCGTGTGACTCAAATCGGATATGTGATAATTATGGTGGGCAATTTATTGCTAAATATCCATTCAAGACCTCTTTTTCAGTTGATTGTTTAAAAGATTTAAAAACAGTTCAAAGATTTATGATTCAAGATAAAATTTTCAAAAAATACTCTAGAAAAGTTTATTAAAATAATGAATATTTGGGACGATATAGAAGCACAGAAATTTTTTTCTAAAGAAAGAAAAAGAAAAAAAGATATTTATCCAGGAGAAAATCTTTTCTTATCGAGAGTTTTATTTGAAAATTGTTCAATACTTGATATTGGATGTGCCCAAGGTGGTTTTTACAAAATACTCAAATCTTTTGTAAAATCATTTAGATATACTGGAATAGATACAAGTGAAAAAATGATTTTTAAAGCAAAAAAAAAATATCCAAGAGGTAACTTTTATCACATTAAGAATAATAATTTTAAAAAGTTGAAAAAAAAATACGATATTGTTATTCTATATGGAGTTTTACATTTGACTTCAAATTGGAAACAAATTCTTAATAATTCAAAAGATCTATTTAGAAAATTTTTATTATTTGACTTAAGAGAAACAAACTTAAAAACTATTGATGATAATATTTCAAAGTCTTTTTTAACCTTTAATAATAAAAAATTAATAAAAATTCCATATAATATTATTAATTCTACTGAGGCCTCAACTTTTTTAAAAAAAAAATTTAAATCTAATATTTACAGATTTTCTTATCACGGAAATATTTCAAAATTTGCAAAGTCAAAGATTAGAAAAGTTGAATTTGCAAATTATTGTATATCAAAAAAAAATCTAAATTTTTATGATTAGAGTTGGAGTTATTGGTTTTGGGGTAGTTGGCAAAAGAAGAAAAAAATATATTTTAGAAAATAAATTTTACAAATTAATTTGTATATCTGATATATCTTTTAAAAAAGATAATGCTCATAATAAAATCATTTATTATAAAGATTATAAAAGATTTACAAAACATGATTTAGATGCAGTCTTCATAACGTTGCCAAATTATTTAGCGGTAAAAGTAACATCTTTTTTTTTAAAAAAAAATATACACGTTTTTTGTGAAAAACCTCCATCAAGAAACTATAAAGAACTAAAATCTTTAAAAAAGATTTTAAATAATAATAATAAACTAAAACTCAAGTATGGTTTTAATCATAGATACCATGGTTCTGTAAAAAAAGCAGAAAATTTAATTAATTCCAAAATTTATGGAAAAATAATTAACCTAAGAGCAGTTTATGGAAAAAGCAAAATAGTAACTTTTGGAAAAAATGAGTGGCGAGCAAAAAGAAAATTTTCTGGAGGTGGTATCTTATTAGATCAGGGAATTCATCTTTTAGACTTAATCACTAAATTTGGAGGTGAGTTTACTAAATTTAAAAGCTTTATCTCTAATTCATATTGGAAATACGATATTGAGGATAACGCATTTGCTATTATGAAAAATAAAAATAAAAATATTATTGCCTCAATACATTCAACAGCAACACAATGGGAACATAAATTTTCTCTAGAAATTACACTGGAGCGAGCATTAATTATTTTGAGCGGTATACTTTCAGGTACAAAATCTTATGGTCAAGAAAAGATCACAATAATACCCAAGCCTTCAATTAAAAAAAATCAAAAAAAAAGAATTTTTCAGTTTTATAAAGATTCCTCATGGAAAGAAGAAATTGATGAATTTGCAAAAATAATAAATAAAAATATGAAAGTTGAAACTGGTTCTTACCAAGATGCTTTAAATGTTATGAGAATGATAGATAAAATTTACATATCAGATGTTGAGTGGTATAAAAAGTTTTATTAATAATGAAAACACTTAGACAACATTATAAATATTCAAAAAATTTTAAAGTTTTTACTCAAAGATATATTAATTATTTAAAAGACGCATTAAATGATCTTGATCTCAAAAGTTTGGATTTAATAAGAAAAGAATTTGAAATTGTTAAAAAACAAAAACGAACAATTTTTGTTTTTGGAAATGGTGGGGCGGCGGCAACTGCCATCACAATGGCAAATGATTTGGGATTTGATATTATGAAAAAATCAAAGTCGAAAAAGACTTTTAATATAGATTGTTTGAATTCAAATCAATCTGTAATTACCGCAATAGCTAACGACACAGGTTATGAAAATATATTTTTAAATCAGCTTAAGATGAAATTTAAGCAAGGTGATATCGCAGTTATTTTGTCTGCATCTGGAAATTCGGAGAACCTTATTAAAGCTGCTCAATGGTTAAAAAAAAAAGGTAAAATTTTTGGTATAATGGGTTTTGATGGTGGAAAATTAAAAAAATATTGTAAAAATTACCTAATTATTAAATCTTTAAAATCTGATTATGGTCCTGTGGAAGATGTTCAGTTAATAATAAATCATATATTTGCCCATTGGTTTCAAAATAAGTTTTAAAAATGATCAAATCATTTAAAAAAAAAAAAATATTAGTGACTGGTTATTTTAGTGGTATCGGAAATGATCTTATAAAAAAATATTTGTCCTTAGGTGCAGAAGTTTTTTCAACATCAACAAAAAAAGAATTTAAAAAAAAAAATTTACAAGTTTTTAGGTGTGATTTTTTGAATGAGGTTTCAAAAGTTAATTTTTTTAAAAAAATTGAAAAAATTAATTTTGATATTGTAGTCAATAATGCAGGTATAAATATTATTGATGAAATTTATAAACTAAGTGATGATGATTTGGAGAATATTATCAAAATAAATCTTACAATACCCGCACAAATAATAAAAATTACATCAAAAAAAATGATTAAAAATAGATCTGGTAAAATAATAAATATATCCTCAATTTTTGGATCTGTTAGTAAAAGTAAAAGAGCTTCTTACTCTTCTTCGAAGAGTGGTCTTTTAGGTTTAACAAGAGCTTGTGCTTTGGACCTTGCTAAACATAATATTTTGGTTAATTCCGTTAGTCCAGGTTTTGTTAATACTTCTTTAACAAAAAGAATTTTGGGCAAAAATACGATAACAAAGATTAAAAGAGATATTCCATTAAAAAAATTAGCTACACCTAGTGAAATAATACCATATATAATTTTTTTAACTTCTGATCATAATAAATATATAACTGGTCAAAATTGTGTAATTGATGGAGGTTATACAATTCAATGAAAAACTTAAGCATATCTTCTAGAATAAAAAATTATGAGGTGAATTTTATAAATAATATTCAGGATGCGTTACAAGAAGAGGGTAAGGATGATATTTTTGTAATTGATAAGTTCGTAAATTCAAAATTAAAATTGAATAGAAAAAAAATAATAATATCCTCATCAGAAAGAGAAAAAAATTTTTCAAACCTCAATAAGATAATACAAAAACTATTAAATCTTAAAGTGACAAGAGAAACTAAAATCATTAGTATAGGTGGAGGTGTAGTACAAGATGTATCCTCATTTTTGTCATCAATAATTTTTAGAGGTATAGAATGGCATTTTTACCCAACAACAATCATATCACAATGTGATAGCTGTATCGGAGGCAAAACATCAATTAATTTTAAGGGTTATAAAAATTTGATAGGAAATTTCTATCCTCCAAAAAAAATTAAGATTGATACAGGTATACTTAAATATCTTAAATATAGAGATGTATTATCTGGTTTGGGTGAAATGTCTCACTATTATTGCTTGTCAAAAAAAAATTACAAATTTTTTTTTGATAATTTAGATAAAGTCCATAACAATAAAAAAATTTTAGAAAATATAATTTACAAAAGTTTAATAATAAAAAAAAGTTTTATAGAAGTGGACGAATTTGATACTGGAAAAAGATTATTACTTAATTTTGGACATACTTTTGGTCATGCAATAGAAAAAACAAGTAATTTTAAAATTCCACATGGAATAGCAGTTGCCCATGGAATTCAGATGGCACTTTTTTTTTCAAAGAATTTTGGTTTATTGAGTGATAAGAAATATTTTAAAATGAATGAAAACATAAAAAAAATTACAAATTTAAGCCCATTAAAGAAACTTAATTTAACAAAATTTATTCAAAATTTAGAAAAAGATAAAAAACATAACAAAAAAAATTATAGGTTTATCTTAACAAAGGATATTGGCGAAATGTTAGTATATGAGATATCAAAAAAAATGAATATAAAAAAAATCTTACAAAGATATTTCAATAATGCAAACTGAAGTAATTTTTTATTATAAAAAGACTTCAAAAAAACTCTATTTAAATGAATTTATTGAAAAAAATTCAAAATTACTTAAAAAAATTTTTTTAGGGAGCCTTAAGAATATTGAAAAAAAAAAAATTTTTAAAGATAAAAATTTAAGAGATCTTTTTAAATATAATGACTCATTTAATCTTTGGGAGCTTTCTCATTTATATGAAAAAAATATATTTAAAGAAGATTGTATAAATATCTGTTTACAATATTTAGCAATAATAGAGATAACTAAAAAATATAATTTGCAAGAGATAACTCTAAATAACATTGATGCAGAAACAATAAAAGTTCTAAGAAAATATAGGAAAAAAATTAAAATAAATGTTTTAAATGAAAATAAAAAAAAAATTTACGATTATTTTAGAAATTTTATTCTTGGAAATTGGATTACTTCATTAATATATTTTCTTAAAAGAAATTTAATATCTTCTCTAAAAAAAAAACCTTTAATTAATGTAAATAAAAACTTAATTATTTCTTATTTTTGTCATTACAAAAAAGATTTTCATAAAAGAAATTTTTTTGTTAGTGATCACTGGCAAGGACTAGAAAATATTATTAAAAAAAATTTTTTTTATCTAAATCTTTTTATTGCCTCAAAAGATTACAAAAAATATTCATTATTAAAAAAAAAAGTAAATAATGATATTATAAATTTAGAAGATAGAAATTTTTTACATAACTATTTTTCATTTCATGATCTGCTCAAAGTAGTATTTTTTACCTTTTTTTATTCTTGTAAGTTTTTTCTAATAAATCTAATTATTATAAGTAAAAATGACAATAAATTTGAACTTTTAGAATTGACACATACAATTCAAAAAAGATCATTTTCTGGCATTACCTCATTTGAAAATTTTAAAAATTTTTATTGTTTTAAAAGTTTTTTAAATTGTACCCCCAACATTGAAAGATGTATCTACCTTATGGAGAATCATAGTTGGGAAAAAATTTTATTGAAACTTTGTCATCAGAAAAAAATAATTACTTATGGGTATATTCATGCAACAATGCCATTTTGGCATCTCAATTATTATCAAACTAGACTTTCAAATTTAAATAATGAAAATTTACCAAATAAAATTCTTACTGTGAGTAAAATAAATGAAAAATTATTAATCAATCAAGGGATTGCAAAAAAAAAGATATGTTTGGTTGAAGCACTAAGATATGACTGGTTAAATAGTGTAAAAATATTTGAGATAAAGAATAAAAAGATTAAAAAAGTTTTAGTATTTGGGGATTATGAAAAAAAGATAAATCAAAAACTTTTAGAAGTAATTCAAAAATTCTCCACAAATAAAAATATTCAAATATATTTTAAACCCCATCCTGCAGATTTAAATAAATATTCAAACAAAAACTATAAATTTAAAATAGTTGCAGTTTTTCCAAAAGTAATGAAATTTAATTTTTTTATTTTTTCTAATTCAACCAGTGCATCTGCTGAATATAGTCATCTATCCAACAATATTGCAATATTTCAGCCAAAGTTTTCTATTAATTTATCGCCCTTTAAAGATTTGGAAAATTATAAAAATATTTTTTTTTCAGATGAAGCTGAATTATTAAATATGATTAATTTAAAAACTAAAAATAAACTTAATGATTTTTTTTATTTAAATAAAAAACATATAAAATGGAAAAAAAAAATAAATGAAGAATTTTTATAAAAAAAAAGTCCTTATCACAGGTCATACTGGATTGAAAGGATCTTGGCTTTCTTTGTGGTTAAACGAACATGGGGCTAAGGTTTATGGTATCTCAAATAATTTTGAGGAGAACAAAACAAATTTTAAAAATTTTAAAATGAAAAAAAAAATTAAAAACTTTAATATCGATATTAGAAACTTAAAAAGATTAAAAAAAACAATACAATCTGTAAAACCAAATTTTATATTTCATTTTGCAGCACAATCATTAGTTGGTGAGTCGTATAAAAGACCTATTTATAATTTTGAGTCAAACTTTAACGGAACTTTGAATCTGTTAGAAGTATTAAGATTATCTAAATTCAAATGTGTAATAATCTTAATTACAAGCGATAAGAGTTATAGAAATTTTGAAATTAAAAGGGGTTACGTTGAAAATGATATCCTGGGAGGCGATGATCCCTATGCTGCTTCAAAAGCTTCAGCTGAATTTGTAATTAACTCTTACTTTCAATCTTTTTTAAAAAATAAAAAAAATCTAAGAATAGCCGTTTGTAGGGCTGGAAATGTCATTGGAGGTGGTGACTGGTCAAACAATAGATTGATTCCTGATATCATGAAATCAATATTTAAAAGAAAAATACTTAGATTAAGGAATCAAAATTCTACAAGACCTTGGCAACATGTTTTAGATGTTTTAAATGGATATCTAACTTTAGCTATAAAATTAAGTAAAAATAAAAAATTTAATGGTGAGGTTTTTAATTTTGGACCTCCTGAAACTAGCAATTATAAAGTTATAGATGTAGTAAATGAGATTAAAAAAAATTGGAAACTTTTAAAGTGGGTATCATCTAAACAAAAATTTAATGAATCAAATTTATTAAAATTAAATAGTAATAAGTCTTTAAGATTACTGAAATGGAAAAATAAACTTCAATTTAGACAAGTTATAAAATTAGTGACAGATTGGTACAAATGCTTATATGACAAAAAAGATATCTATAGTTTTTCGGTCAATCAAATTAAATTTTTTTTAAAAAGTAAATGAAAGTTGTAATTTTAGCAGGTGGATTGGGAACTCGTCTCTCGGAATATACTCGAACCATACCAAAACCCATGGTACCAATAAATAAAGTTCCTATTTTAATTCATATAATAAATCACTACAGGAAATACAAATTTAACAATTTTTACATAGCAGTTGGATATAAATCAAATGTAATCAAAAATTATTTCAAAAAAAAAAAAATTAAAAATTGTAAAATCAATATAGTTGATACTGGTTTAAATACTATGACTGGTGGTAGATTAAAAAGATTATCAAGATATTTAAAAAAAGATACTTTTTTGATGACGTACGGAGATGGGTTAAGTAATGTAAATTTAAAAAATTTAATAAAATTTCATAAAAAGAAGAAAAAATTAATGACATTAACTGCAGTAAGACCTCCTGCTAGGTTTGGTGCTATAAAAATAGCAAATAACAAGGTCAAATACTTTAAAGAAAAATCAAGTCTTGATGAGGGTTGGATAAATGGCGGTTTTTTCGTAATTGAACCAGAAATTTTTAAATATATAAAAAATGACAAAACATATCTTGAACGTAAACCACTTGAAAAGCTGGCTAAATCAGGAAAATTAACTGCATTTAAACATTATGGATTTTGGCAATGCATGGATACCTTAAGAGATAAAGTAATTTTAGAAAATAAATTAAAAAAAAATTGAATAAGTCTATTTTAATTGCTGGTGGAACAGGTTTTATTGGTTTTCACTTAGCAAAAAAATGTCTGCATTTGAAATGGTCTGTCACTAGTTTGTCAACTTCACAACCTAAAAAAAAACGTAAGTTAAAAAATGTGAACTATAAGATATGTGATATATCAAATCGTAACGAGCTGCTAAAAAAAATAAAACCAAATTATGACTATGTTGTGAATTTAGCAGGGTATGTTGATCATACTCATAAACTCAAGACAATGAAAAGTCACTATTTTGGATGTAAAAATCTTGCATCTTTTTTTTTAGACTCAAAGATAAAAAAATTCATACAAATAGGATCATGCATTGAATATGGAAAAGCTAGATCCCCCCAAAAAGAGGAAAATTTAAACAAAAAAACTTTTTCAATTTATGGAAAAGCAAAATTATTAAGTACACAATTTTTACAAAAATTATATAAAAAATTTAATTTTCCAGTCACAATATTAAGATTGTATTTAGTTTATGGACCTTATCAAGATAATAATAGAGTAATACCGATTACAATTCATAATGCATTAGGTGGCAAAAGATTCAATTGTTCTAATGGTTCACAACTAAGAGATTTTACTTATATAGATGATGTCATTAAGGCAATTATTAAGACTTTAAAAAACTCTGAATCCTCTGGAGAAATAATAAATATTGGATCTGGGAAACCTATTCCAATTAAAAAGGTTATTCTTAAAATTTGTAAATTAGTTAATTCAGGAAAACCTGAATTTGGTAAAATTAATTTTAGAAAAGATGAAATAATGAAACTTTATCCAGATATAAAAAAAGCAAAAAAAATTTTGAATTGGAAATTTCAAACCTCATTAGAAATAGGATTAAAAAAAACAATAAAAGAAACTGATTGAATTTAAAATGATTAGCTTAAATAAAAATGATTTTATGTTCTATCTTTTGTTTTTAACACCTTTTTTAATTATACCTGGAATCGCTATAATCGAATTATCATGTTTATTTTTAATTTTATTTTTTTTTTTCAAAAACAGAAACTTTGATTATTATAAAAATTCTAAATTCATATTTTTAATCATATTCTCAATATACTTAGCAATAAATGCTTTTTTTCAAATAAATGATAATTTAAGAATTTCTTCGTTTTTTTTTTTCAGATTTTGTTTTTTATCTTTATCTATATTTTTTATATTGGAGTTGTGTGAAAATATCTCTAATAAAAACAAGGCAAATTTATTATTTATAATTATACTTTTAAATATTTTTATTTTTTTTGATAGCCATTTACAATTTATAACTGGAAAAAATGTGCTTGGGTTTGAAATTATTCGAGCAACTATCTCCAGTTTTTTTGGATCAGAATTAATATTGGGATCTTTTCTTATAAAATTATTACCTATAATTTCGTTTCTGTTTTTTTTCTCAAATATCGATATTAAAAAATATTTTTTCTTGTTGACTATTTTTTTTAGTCTTTTTTTTAGTGTTATTTTTATTGCAGGGGGAAGAACACCTTTTTTCTTAATGATATTATTTATTTTTTTATCAATTTTTTTTATTAAAGATTTAAGAAATATTTTTTATTCTAGTTTGATAATTTTGATTATTTACATTTCTTCAAATTTCATTTTTGAGTTCGGAAAGTCAAATCCAGAAAATAGAATTTTCACAAAAACCTTTAATCAAATAACAAATAATTTCTTTTTAAAAAAGAGAGATCTTAATCTAAAGGGAGGAGAGGATGTTAATAAGATTGAGTTAAAAAAAGAGATAAAAATCTTTTCATCTAATCATCATGGCCATTATGTCCTTGCATATAAATTATTTAAAGAAAATCCTATTTGGGGTATTGGACCAAAAGGTTTTCGACACTATTGCAGAGGTGTGAATTATGATCCTCCTATAGGAATATGTTCAACCCATCCTCATAATTTTTTAATACAGATTATGTTAGAAACTGGACTGGTGGGTTTAATATTTTATTTAAGTGCTATAATTTTTGTAGTTTTGAAATTATTTAAAGCATATCTTCTCAAAAATACCTCTGTTTGGAAAAATTGTTTTTTAACAATTTCATTAGGATTGATAGTGAATTTTTTCCCATTTGTTCCTAGTGGAAATTTTTTTAACAACTGGATATCCATTACAAATTATTATTATGTTGGTGTTTACATGTTTTCATATAAAAAAGTTTTTAACTTATGATACTTATAATTTTTTTGATAATATTAAATTTATTAGTTATTTTAAATTTAAAAAAAATTTCACAAATTTTAAATATTTATGATCATCCAGATGGAAAACTTAAAATCCATAAATTAAAAGTACCCATAATTGGTGGTATTTTTTTAGCAATTAATTTTTCAATTGTATTTCTTTTTCAAATCCTATTTTCAAATAGTTTTCTATCTTTCGATATAGATCAGTTAAGTTATTTGGAATTAATTTCACTTTTAATTCTACTTTATAGTTATTTTTTCTTAGGTCTTTATGATGATAAGTATCATTTGACTCCTTTTAAAAAATTAACAATTTCAATATTGATTATTTTGATAACCATTTTTTTAAATAAAAATTTAATAATTTCAAGTTTCAACCTATCTTTTATTGAAAAGAAAATTTTTTTAAAAGACCTATCTATTTTATTTACGATTTTTTGTATTCTTATTTTAACAAATTCTTTAAATTTTTATGATGGTATTAATGGTCAATCGTGTTTAATTTTTTTATCTTTCTTCTCTTATTTGTTATTTATAGGTGATGCAAATTTATTTTATTTAATAAGTATTATATTAATTTTATTAGTAATGTTACTCAATTTAAAAAATATGCTTTTTTTAGGAGACAGTGGTGTTTATCTATTGACTATTATCTTATCAATATCTTTAATTTATGAACACAATATTAATAAAAATATATATTACGTTGATGAGATTTTTTTCCTACTTTTGCTGCCAGGTCTTGATCTTTTGAGACTAACAATTTTAAGGTCTTTAAATTCGAAGAATCCTTTTTTAGGTGATAGAAATCATATTCATCATCTTTTGATAAATAAATTTTCACTTATTTTCTCAAATATAATCCTTTTGTTCTTATCCACTTTGCCTATTATTTTGTTTATGTTTTTTAAGATTAATTTTTTTTTAATTTTTTCTTTAATTGTATTTATTTATATTATTTTAATTCAATTTTTAAAATCTAGTGGTATGAAATAGATATGATAAAGAACAAAAAAATTTTAATAGTAGGTGCAGGTGGTTTCATTGGTGGACATTTAGTGAAAAGATTATTAAATAATAACAACTTCATTGTTGCAGTTGATCTAAAACCAAAAGAATATTGGTTTCAGGACTATGAGAGTGTAGAAAATCATTATTCACTCGATATGAAAGAAATTAGTAATTGTAGAAAAGTTACCAAAGATATTGATTATGTATTTAATATGGCGTGTAACATGGGAGGCATGGGTTTTATCGAAAATAATAAAGCAGAGTGTATGCAATCAGTATTAATTAATACAAATTTGTTAATATCTTGTAAGGAAAACAAAATAAAGAGATATTTTTTTTCCTCAAGTGCTTGTGCGTATAATAAAACAAAACAACAAGAAGTTTTTATAGAGGGATTAAAAGAAGATGACGCATATCCAGCTGATCCTGAGGATGGATATGGGTGGGAAAAATTATTTAGTGAGCGGATGTGTAGACATTTTATGGAAGATTATGGGATATCTGTTAGGGTCGCCAGATATCACAATATTTATGGACCATATGGGACTTTTGATGGAGGAAGAGAAAAAGCTCCAGCAGCATTATGCAGAAAAGTTTTTAATGCAAGAAAAAATAATGAGTCAAAAATTGAAGTTTGGGGAGATGGCATGCAAACAAGATCATTTCTATACATTGATGATTGTATTGAAGGTACATTAAAATTATTTGAGTCCAATTATTCTGAACCTGTAAATATTGGAAGTGATGAGCAAGTATCTATAAATCAAATGATTGAAATAATTGAAGATATTTCTCAAACTAAAAAACTAGAGCGTATTTACAAATTAGATAAACCCAAAGGTGTAAGAGGAAGATCTAGCAACAATGACTTAGTAAAAAAAGTTTTAAATTGGAGCTATAAAGTTCAATTAAGAGATGGTTTAAAAAAAACATATAATTGGATAAGTGAAGAAATGAGTAAGCAAGGTTCAAATTTGAGTAGATTTACAAAATCTTAAAGATAAATAATTTTGATGGTATTTGATTAATCTAATTCAAAAAAATTAATTTAAATATATATGGTTAATAAAATCATTTTTAAAAAGATCAAATTTAGCAATATTAATAGTAAAAAATTTGACAAATTTATAGTTAAAAAAGGTTTATTTGTTTTCCCATCTGGGCCAGCCTTAGCAACTATTGAAAAATCACATCAATATTATAAATCACTTCAAAAAGCAGATTACGTATTTTTTGATAGTGGTTTTTTTGTTTTGATTTTAAGACTTTTTAAGAACATTCATGTTCAAAAGTTTTCAGGTTATAAATTTTTAAGCATGTTTTTTGAATTTTTGAAGAAAAATAGAAAAAAAAAAGTTTTTTGCATTGATCCAAATATTAATTTTTCAAATTCAAACAAAAAGTATATAAAAAAATTGGGTATAAAAAAATTATATAATTATTCTGCACCCCAATATAATCCAAAAAACTTATCTGACTTAAAACTTCTTAAGATCATAAGAAAATTTAAACCTGATTATATAGTTGTAAATATTGGAGGTGGAATTCAAGAGGTTTTAGGTTTGTATATTAGCAGAAATATAAAAATGAAAACATCAATCTTATGTACAGGTGCTGCTATTTCTTTTTTAACAAAGGACCAAGCCCCAATAAATAATTTTGTAGATAATTACTATCTTGGTTGGTTCGTAAGATTGATATTTAATCCAGCTCTTTTTATAAGAAAATATTTTACTGGATTAAGATTAATACCGATGGTTATCTTTGATAAGGTAAAAATCTTGAGTTGAGATAAGAATAAATTTTTAATGATTGTATTTGAATTGATTTTATTTTTCTTAACCATAGGAGTTTTTTCTATTTCTATCGCCGGCTTTGGTACTCTTCTATCAAGCAAAATAAAAATAAAAAAAAATTTTTTTTTAGATATTTTTTTAGGATTCATAATAATTTCTGCTTTAATTACTACTCTTCATTTTTTCTTTAAAATTGAAATTAATATAAAATTTTTATTTTTATCAATTGGATTACTTATCTTTTTTAGAAAAAAAAATATATTAGCTCTAATAAAATCAGTCAAAAAAAGGGATATTTTTTACATTCTAATCATTGGACTTTTAATACCAATGTTTGTATCACAAAAATATCATGAAGATTTTGGGTACTATCACTTACCTTATGCTATAGCATTTCTAGAGGAAAAAATTATATTTGGTTTTGCGAATGTAGATCAATCTTATGTATATAATTCGATTTGGTTAAATATTTATCCTGTATTTTTTTTAGATGAAAAAAATTATAATTTTTTAACTTTTCCAAGTTTTTTATTATTTTTAAGTTTCATAATATTTTCAGTCAGTAGAATTTTAAATAAAAAAAATATTGAAATGAGCGATTGTTATTTAATCGTTGTTTTATTTTATTTCATACTAAAATTTACAAGGATATCTGAATTTGGAGTCGATTTTCCAGCCTCAATCTTTTCAGTACTTGGCATTTTTTATTTTATAAAATTTTACGAGACAAATGAAAATGTGGAGAAAAAATCTTTTTTTTATTTAAATTTGGTTTTTTCATTTTTTTCAGTCTTAATAAAACTAAGTACTTTACCTATGATAATTTTACCAATTTATTTATATTCTTTTAATTTTAAAAATTTAAAATTTTATGTTTTTAACATACAATTTTTGTTTATATATTCTTTAGGTTTAGTTTTTTTTATTCAACAATTTATATATACAGGATGTCTTTTCTTCCCTTCAAACTTTACTTGTTTAAATGTTAGTTGGTTCAATTTTGAATACCTAAAGTTATCCAACTATCTTGAACTAGTAAATAAAAGCTATGCTAATGCGAAAGCGATCTATTCCCCAGATGATTACCTCAAAAATTTTACGTGGTTTTCGTTTTGGTTAAAAAGAAATTTAGTTGAAATTCTTGAACATTTGATGACGATTATTTTTCCATCTTTGATATTTTTCTCAATTTTAAAAAAAAAATATAATAAAAAATATGTGAGCAAAAAAGAGGGTTTCATTTATTTTTTTTGTTTTTTATATCTATTTTTTTGGCTCAATTTTTCACCAGTATTTAGATTTGCAATACCTGTTTTTGCTACTTTGAGCTTTATAATTTTTTCAAGATTTTATATGACAAAAATACTTTCAAAAAAAATTTTTATAACTTTTATCTCAGTTTTTTTATTATTTAATTTTTCTAAAAATATTATGAGAATAAAAGACACAAAAAAAGTATTTATAGGAATACAACAAATTGAAAATAAATATTTATTAAATGAAGAAAATAGTAATGAAAATGCAAATATATATTATCCTGATATAAAAAAAAATACTCAAAATGGTTGGCAAGGAAGACTATGTTGGGATACCCCATTTATTTGTTCGTACAATAAGCTAGATGTTGGTAAAAAGAATGGATATTTAATAATCAATAAATTAAAAATTAATAATGATTAATAAAGAAAATTTTAAACTTTCGATAATTATCCCGTGTTATAACGAAAAAAATACCATTGAGATTATATTAAAAAAGATAATCCAAAACTTAAATGAATATAAATTTTTAAATTATGAGATATTAATAGTTGATGATTGCTCTACAGATGGAACAATTCAAATTTTAAAACAATTAGATGATGATAATAAGATACTCATTTATTTTCATGATAAAAATTTAGGCAAAGGTGCAGCTATTCATACAGCGCTTAAGAATCTGACTGGAGAAGTCGTCATAATTCAAGATGCAGATTTAGAATATGATCCTTCAGATTATCACAAATTACTAACCCCCTTCTTTGAAGCAAATGCTGATGTTGTATATGGTTCAAGATTTTTGGGTGGAGGTAAATACTCTCGTGTTCATTTTTTTTGGCATTATTTAGCTAATAAAATTTTAACTTTTATNTGNAANCTTTTTACTAATTTGAATTTAACTGATATGGAAACTGGCTATAAAGCCTTCAAATCTTCAGCTTTAAAAAGTATATCACTTAAAGAAGAAACTTTTTCATTTGAACCTGAAGTAACTATTAAATTATCAAAAAAAAAAATTTAAGTTCTTTGAAGTTCCAATTACTTATAATGGTAGATCATATGATGAAGGAAAAAAAATTGGATTGAANGACGCATTTATTGCACTAAAAACGATAATTTTATATTCTTTAATAGGCTAGATATCCATTAATTTATCTTTGACTAAAATGTTTCTTTAGGTATAAATAGCCCGCCTGGTGATTATAGCGAAGAGGTAATACCCGATCCCATTCCGAACTCGGAAGTCAAGCTTTTCAGCGCCGATGGTACTTTGTCTTAAGACATGGAAGAGTAGGACT
>FUFK010040663.1_pt1 | contig 50686 bp, 44 predicted proteins | sample 1021851 | NCBI WGS metagenome assembly FUFK01 (sample SAMEA51879418, study PRJEB19060) | metagenome | reverse complement strand
CGAATAACTTCTAGTTGGCTCCGCCAATAGCTTAAAATAATTTCACCACTAGCATCAGCTAACTTTTCACCAAAAGCCGCAAAATAATTTATGTCATCCATGGACTTATGAATATCTTCTGTTGTGCGCTAGCTTCCTGAAGCTTCTTTTGCAATCTGGTCTTCAGTAGGTAGTGCGGCGGGCGTATCCGCTAGTGTGCGCAGGTAAGCGATCACAGAGGCGCGGTCTTTAACCTTTTTTAAACCCGCAAAACCCATTTTTGTTCCAGGCATGTATTCCTTCGGCTTTTTTAAGAATCCGTTCAGAGCAGCATAATCCCAGTTCGGAGCAGCTTCGAAGCCTTTCATCGCACTCGAATACCCAAAGCCATCTTTCGCACCGATCTTTGCATTCACGATATCATATAGGTTTGGACCCACTTTATGCTTTCCACCGCTTGTGACGGANTGACATGCTGAACATTTTTTAAATACTTTTTGCCCTGCTATTGGATCAGCTGAAGCTAACAAACCCATCACTGGTTCTAGAGAAGGACCAGCTGGCGCCGATGATGCGGCTGGGCTGGCAATTTGCGTGGTGTCAACTGCATACGCGTTCTTTTCAAGATCATCAGGGCTCACAAGAACGTCCGCAATCTTACCTGCTGCCATAGCAAGTAAGCCGGCGCACAGAACTCCCGCAGCAATTTTATTCATTTCCAAAGACGCCATTACAAAGTCCCCAACTTTTTTAAAAAAACTACAACCAGCGTATAAAAACCGTCTAACTTAACGTTTTCATTAGGATCTGTCCAACATACAACTGTATACTCTATATTGTTCGTGGTTTTCTATAGAATATTAAACAAAATGACAATTTGTTGGGCGAAATGTGCGCTCTCAAGCGGCATTTAGCCGCACACTCTTAATCAAGGTTTACTGATGCTTTCTGATAGTAATCCAATCATATTAATCCCTGCTCGTATGAATTCCACAAGGCTACCTAATAAACCTCTTGCCGATATAAACGGTGTGCCAATGATAGTTCGAGTTTGGCAAATTGCTGTAGATGCGAATATCGGAAGAGTTATAGTTGCGAGCGGCGATACCGAAATTTCAAAAGCAATTCAAAATGAAGGTGGAGAGGCAATCTTAACAGATCCAGCTTTGCCGTCCGGATCTGATAGAATCTTTGCTGCACTTGAGAAGGCAGACCCGTCTAAAAAGCATGACATTATCATCAACTTGCAAGGTGACCTGCCTTTGCTTGAACGATCNACAATTACAGCTGCTTATAATTTGATGGATAATGACCAAGTAGATATTGGAACAGTGGCTGCTAAAATAATAATTCCAGAGGAGAAATTATCTCCTTCGATTGTGAAAGCTATAGTAGCCTGGAATAATGACGGGATCACAGGCAAGGCCCTATATTTTACAAGAGCCCCTGCACCGACTGGCAATGGTCCAATGTACCACCATATCGGTCTCTATACCTATAAAAGACACGCTCTTGAACGTTTTGTAAAACTTCCCATATCTCCGTTGGAGCAGCAGGAAAAATTAGAGCAGTTACGAGCATTAGAGAATGGGATGAGAATTGATGTTGCNCTCGTTGACACCGTACCCTTTGGTGTCGATACTCCAGAAGATTTAGAAAAAGCTAAATTGCTAATAAAATAACAAGTGGTAAATTTTGTGACAGACGCAAAAGACATAATTGCATTTCAAGGTGAGCTAGGTGCCAATTCTCATATGGCATGTATAGAGGCAAGGCCCGAACTCTCTGTACTACCATGTCATAGTTTTGAAGAGATGCTAGCTGCAGTTCAGGAAAAACGTGCAGGGTTCGCAATGGTACCAGTAGAAAACTCTGTCGCCGGTAGAGTTGCCGACATTCACCATCTGTTACCAGGATCTGGGCTTTATATTGTCGACGAGCATTTCCAACGAATTAATGCCATGCTGCTAGGATTAAAGGGCGCAAAACCGGAAGAATTAGAAGAAATACATAGCCATGTGCATGCACTAGGTCAGTCTAGGAAATTACTACATGAGTTGTCTGCTAAACCAGTTCAACACCCAGACACAGCCGGCGCAGCAAGAGATGTTTCCGAGAGAAAAAACCCCAAGATAGCAGCCATCGGGCCAAGGCTTGCCGCCGAGATTTATGGGTTGGAAATACTGAGAGAAAATGTTGAAGACGCTGATCATAATACGACAAGGATGTTAATCATGGGGAGGGAGCCAATNATACCCGATGTCAACAGCGTTAAATGCATAACTACGATTATCTTCAAAGTAAGGAGTGTACCAGCGGCACTCTACAAAGCGCTTGGTGGATTTGCCACAAATGGCATCAACCTAACTAAACTTGAATCCTACATGATAGGCGGGTCATTCGCCGCCGCACAGTTTTACGTTGACGCTGACGGACACCCGGACGAGCCTGCCATGAAGCTAGCTTTAGAAGAATTACAATTTTTTTGCCCAGAAGGAGCCGTTCAAGTTCTGGGAACTTATCCCTCCCACCCTTTTAGGGAAAACAATATTAGCACGGCAATCGCGAGCTCATGATAAATAGCCCTTTCAAATCAAATTTTTCAGAACTTTTTTACAACTTTTAAAATAGTACGTTCGAGCCATGGGTAATCTCTCTAAAATAAGAAACTTTGCAATTATAGCCCACATAGATCACGGAAAGTCGACACTCGCTGATCGTCTTATCCAAGTCTGCGAAGGGCTTTCNGAACGAGAAATGAAAGAACAAGTTCTCGATTCTATGGATATCGAACGAGAGCGCGGAATTACGATTAAAGCGCAGTCAGTCCAATTAAAGTTTACCGCGAAAGATGGGGATATCTACGAGCTAAACTTAATGGACACGCCAGGCCATGTAGACTTTTCATATGAAGTAAGCCGGTCACTTTCAGCATGTGAGGGCTCTCTTCTTGTGGTAGACGCGAGCCAAGGCGTTGAAGCACAAACATTAGCAAACGTATATCAGGCAATCGATGCGGACCATGAAATCATACCAGTCCTAAATAAGGTAGACCTTCCGGCCGCTGAGCCTGAAAGAGTGCGGAACCAGATAGAGGAGGTCATCGGTTTAGATGCTTCAGAAGCAGTTGAAATTTCTGCAAAGACTGGCCTGAATATAAAGGCTGTTCTCGAGGCTTTAGTTGAAAAGTTACCTCCGCCAGCAGGAGACAAGGAAGGGCCCTTGAAGGCGTTGCTCGTTGATTCATGGTACGACGCTTACTTGGGCGTTATCGCCCTCATAAGAGTGTACGATGGAACAATAAAAAAAGGCACGAAAATCCGTATGATGCAAACCGGTGCAACGCACTTAGTTGACAGAGTGGGCGTATTTACACCAAAACTGACAGAGGTAGAAAGTCTCGGGTCGGGTCAATTAGGTTTCTTTACAGCTGCCATTAAAACAGTTGCCGACACACAAGTGGGCGACACTATTACAGAGGATAGGAATCCAACATCTGTTCCTCTAGATGGTTTCAAACCAAGTGTACCTGTCGTGTTTTGCGGACTTTTTCCAATTGATGCAGCGGACTACGAACAATTAAGGGAAAGCTTAGAACGGCTCAGGTTAAATGATGCAAGTTTCTCTTTTGAAGCAGAGACTTCTGCGGCACTTGGGTTTGGGTTTCGCTGCGGCTTTTTAGGTCTTCTGCACCTCGAGATTATACAAGAACGTTTAGAGCGAGAATTTGATTTAGATCTTATTACAACAGCACCAAGTGTTGTTTACAAAATCAACATGAATTCTGGCGAAACATTACAACTCCATAATCCCTCCGATATGCCCGATGTTGTGAAAATCAACAGTATTGAGGANCCATGGATCAAAGCGACTATATTTGTTCCAGACGAATTTTTGGGTCCCATACTATCCTTATGTACCGAACGTCGGGGAGAGCAGGTAGAACTGACATATGTAGGTGCTCGGGCAATGGTCGTTTATAAATTGCCACTAAACGAGGTTGTCTTCGACTTTTATGATCGACTTAAATCCATTTCACGCGGATACGCTAGTTTTGATTACCAAATGGACAATTACATTACAGGCGATTTAGTTCGTATGAGCGTATTAGTAAATGCGGAGCCAGTTGACGCTCTATCCATGGTTGTTCACGCGTCGCAAGCGGAAACACGAGGACGAGAATTATGCACCCGCCTCAAGGACTTAATACCCCGGCAACTCTTCAAAATCCCAGTGCAAGCAGCAATAGGGGGCAAGATTATCGCGAGAGAAACAATTAGCGCTATGCGGAAAGACGTAACAGCTAAATGCTATGGCGGCGATGTTTCCAGAAAAAGAAAACTCCTAGAAAAGCAAAAAAAGGGCAAGAAAAAAATGCGCCAGTTTGGACGTGTCGATATCCCGCAATCCGCCTTTATCGAAGCACTCAAGATGGGTGACAGCTAACTTCTGAATTAAAAGCTCAATTACGTTCCCTAGACTTCAGTGATCCCAAGACTGCAGACGTGTCAGCACCAAGCTCAGGGGTTGGACGATGTACCTTTGCGGGTGTTTCTGATAATTTAACGGGAAACCCTGTCATCTTCACAGGCCCCCTACCCGGATGGTCAACCTCGAGCATCATCTCCTGCGCTAAAACTTGAGGATCCTCGAACACTTCCTTTAAATCCATTGTCCTGCCACACGGACACCCTGCCTCATTTATAACCTTAATCCAGTGATCCACCGATTGTTTTTCTGTCACCTTGTTTATTATTTCCAATAACTCATCACGATTTTTCATGCGCTGGTCATTCGTGCAAAACTTATCCTCATCGAGAAGATAGTCTAGATCTAATACAGTAAGAAATCGCTTCACAAATACATCATTGGAGGGTGCTACTGCGACTCTGCCATCACTCGCCCGAAACAAACCGTATGGCGATGCAATCGGATGGTTATTACCCGTCCTTGAAGGGATAATTCCAGTAGCAAAATATTCTGCAGACAAGTATGCCATCATACTTATTAGACCATTTGTTAGGCTTGACTCGACAATTTGACCTCTCCCGGTGCGATGGCGGGCTTGAAGTGCGGTTACAACGCCAAACGCTGCATACAAGCCAGCTATCAAGTCGCTCATTGGGGGTGCTGCTCGCATCGGCTCACCATCTTGCGAGCCGTTAACACTCATGAACCCGCTCATGGCTTGCGCTATAAAATCAAAAGAGGGCCTGTCCACATAGGGGCCGGTCGATCCATATCCATTTACGCTCGCATGAATTAATTTCGGATTTATTTCCTCCAAACGTTCCCGTGCAAAACCCATTTTCGCGAGTACACCAGGCCTGTAATTTTCCACCAACACATCGGCCGTTTCCAATAGAAGTTCCAAATTTTTTTTTCCTTCTTCGGAGTACAGGTCCAAAACAACGGACTTCTTGTTCCTATTGAACTGGGCAAAATACCAGCTTAGTCCATTTTTGACGATACCTTGCTGTCTAACGGGATCGCCTTTTGGAGGCTCAATTTTAATAACTTCGGCTCCCATATCGGCCAACATCAAGGTGCAAAACGGGCCTGCTAATATTCTTGTTAAATCGATAACGCGTATTCCCGAAAGTGCCATCGTGACATCCTATTTAATAGAGTAATAAAGATTTAAAAGTTCCAATGAGGTGGCACGACCCCGGCGACGGGGGAGCGAAAACTTGCTATTCTATCGGATGCCAAAGAGCCAATAAAACATGTCTTCAGATCGTGGCCACCAAATCCAATGCTCGCACAATTTCCGAGTATGCTTTTATCACCAGCCTTCAAGTGCTCTCTCGTATAAGTGTCATTTTGATAGGCAGCCTCCGCACTGGAAGTCGTTTCTTCATCGCCTTCATCGAATACCGTTACTTGTTCGCCGTCCTTATCAATTCTTATTATTCGATTACTAACGACACTAGTACACCAAATACCACCTTCAGCATCAAACTCAAAGCCATCTGGGAAAACTCCAGGACCATATTCTGCATACACTTCTTTGTCACCCAGTTCACCATCACCATTGATTGGGAACCTACAAATCGACCTTCCCATCGTCTCATGGACGAAAAGCCATTGTCCTGAAGGATCCACCTTATTTTCATTTGTAAACCCTATACCCTGTGCGGCTACTCGGGCCCCTTTATTATCAACTAGTATTATTACACCGTCTGCGACATTCTTTTTGAAAGATTCATCACGATTTCTTGCCCAAGTACTAACAGATATCCAAATTCGTCCTAATTCATCTCTATTAGCAAAATTACAAGCGGGAAGTTTTATTCCATCAATTTCCAGTAAAAAGGGAACCAACGTTCCGTCTCTATTTANTGTATAAACGCCACCATCATTTCCAACGTTGGCTATTAAAAAAGAACCATCTGGCATTAAAGAATAGCCATTAGGGATGAAGTCGTCCGGGATATCACCTGCTGTGGCCATAATAAAATTCGTACGCCCATCGACATCAATGTGAGCTATACCACCCCTATCTGCTGCATGGCTCGCATAGACATCTCCTGACTTCGTTGCCAAAACACACTCGGGACGACGTAAATTACGTCCCAGAAAAACAAAGTCATCTTTTGTTAAATAGAACATCATACTACTCCCCTCAGGCAGAGAAATTCAAAACTTCGCAAAGTAATTTTGAAAGTTTAGTTATTAGAGTGGCTAATGTTCAACTTCAATTTTCTGGTTCCAATANCTATTCATTCCCCGGATAACTCATGTAACATCAAACATATACCAACTTGATAAGGAGAGTTGAATGAGGTCATTACAAGCTATCGCCGAGGATTTACAATTTCCAGAGGGGCCAATAGCCATGCCCGACGGTTCAATTATACTGGTAGAAATAGCACGCGGTACACTCACTCGTGTCCACAAAACAGGTAAAAAAGAGGTAATAGCGGACCTTGGAGGAGGACCAAATGGGGCGGCTATCGGACCTGATGGCGCCTGCTACGTTTGTAACAATGGCGGCTTCAATTGGGAAAAAGACGCCTCTTCAGGCTATTTGCGACCTATAGGCCAGTCAGACGACTATGTCACTGGAAGAATAGAAAGAGTTGATCTAGAAACGGGTAAAGTAGAGAGATTATACGATACTTGTGGAGAGAACCGATTAAATGGCCCAAACGATTTAGTTTTCGATAAATCTGGGAACATGTGGTTCACTGACCTTGGGAAAGCTCGTGAAAGAGACATGGATAGAGGAGCAGTATACTGGGCACGTGCCGATGGGAGTGAAATACGTGAAGTCATACAGCCGATTACCACACCAAATGGTATAGGTCTGTCCCCTGATGAGAAGATACTCTATGTGGCAGAAACAGAGGGAGCACGGCTGTACGATTTTCAAATTACTGGCGAAGGGACAGTAGAAAAGCTAACTTTCCCTCATTCAGTCAACGGAGGACGTTTGGTCACATGCGATGGCGGCTTCAGACGGTTTGATTCTCTGGCTTTAGAGGCATCTGGTAATATTTGCGTTGCCACTCTTATGACGGGAGGGATTACAATTGCGAGCCCGGAAGGGGGAACATTAGACTTCCTAGAGACCGACGACCCTTACACCACAAATATTTGTTTTGGTGGATCCGATCTAAAAACTGCTTTTCTGACTTTATCCTGGCATGGCATTTTAGGGTCTTGCCAATGGGAGAGACCCGGTATGCCTCTTAACTTTTTAAATACATAGGCGACTTTCATCAAAATGTTTATCATTAAACTCCCGCATTGAAGTTATTTGTTCGAATGTCCACATCTCCTCCAAAAGCAATCTTGTATTTTCTTCACCAAAGACAATTTGGACTAGATCCATATATTTTTCGGAAAGTTCAGTATCAGACATTGGATGGTCTGGGTCACCCTTTCGCGTAGGCGCAAAACTTTCCAATTCTACTCCGTTTCGCAATCTAACTTTTACCTTTGCAGAACGGGCGTTAGGGAAAGCTTTTTGACATTTTTGATCAACGTCAAGTACTACTTTGGTTAGTAAATTTTTGACTAGAGGGTCTTTTAGATTGTTCTGCAGAAAGTCCTTTGTTCTTAGTGATCGTCCCTTTACAAACGCCGATGCCGCACAAAACTGCGCACTAAACTTTGCCTCATTTGTACTAACAGGCTCCGGATTATCACAAATATCTAGTACCTTTTGATAGGAACCAATAGTGATCTGCTCGATTGTTTCGATTTCAAACTCTTCTTCCATCTTGAGCTGAATAATAGCATCGATTATTGCGTGTACATGCCCACACGCCGCGTGATTTTTTTGTGTAATTTGCTCGATGGTAAAATAAGAGCCAAGACCATCCAGCGCTCTAACCCAGTCGACAGTATCGCTCATCGCCCTCCCGAAACCTCTGTCAGCTTCAAAAATATCTAAAACACCAGTTATACCTTCTCTGGCCAGAGATGCAGCTAATACACCTCCTTCCGCCGCCCTACCCGCATGAATTGGTTTCGTCATTGCATCTGACTGGAAAGCTTGCTGCAAACCCGCCGCCATGCTTGCAGATGTTGCCAAAGCNTGCGCCGTTTGCTCTGCATTTNNGCCCAAAATATAACTACTAGCCGCCGTTGCCCCAAAAAAACCAACGGTGGCTGTTGTATGCCAAAAATCATAATGAGCTGGCACCATAACTGATGCGATTCTATTTGAAACTTCATAACCAGCTATCACTGCACGCAAAAAGTGCTCTCCAGACACGTCATTGGCATCAGCCAGGGCTAGAACTGCTGAAATAACGGGCGATCCAGGATGGTATAGTCCTGCACGAAATATATCATCAAATTCAAGCGTGTGGGATGCTGTTCCGTTAATTAAAGCCGCATTCCTCGGGGTAGTTTTCTGGCCAGCAGGTAAAATGGTTGAAGCACCACTTCCTATTTCCTCTTTTAATGCCTGAAAAGTCAGCTTAGCGGGTGTCTCAAGGCCGCCAGGTATGGTCGAAGCAAACCAATCAATGGTTGCTCGCTTGGCATGGTGAAAGATATGCTCTTCAATCTTAATCGCACCCATTTTCTCACAAAATTCGCCGTAAGCTAATGCAACTGACATTGTTTTCTCCCGCGATTTAACAACCTAATTGATCGGCGAGGTCATTCATATCGGTAGTAATGAAGTCGAATTCATGCTCTGCCTTAATATCTACAGACTGATCTTTACCATACTCCGTTGGACGAGCGATAAATGCTGTCTTTAATCCCTGATCTCTTGCTGCAACGAGGTCATTGTTATGGGCGGCACACATAAGCACCTCGTCGGTNTGTAACCCTAGCCAATCAACGCCAGTAAGGTATGTTTTTGGGTCAGGCTTGTAAGCTTGTGCGGGCTCTGCGCCTAAAATTACGTCCCATGGCAAGCCACTGTGCTTTGCCATATTGACCATCAGTGCCACATTCCCATTAGACATCGTTCCGATAATAAATTTCTTTTTAAGACGTTGTAACCCTGATACAGAGTCAGGCCAAGGCTTAAGCCGATGCCAAGCTCTATTCAAATAATCTAGCTCGGCTGAGCTCAATCCGCTTACCTTAAACTCCTCAAGTACCTCCATTAAATTTTCCAAATGAAGAACATCCAACCTTACGTAACCACGCTTACCACTTCTCACGCCTTCCATCGAAGGTTGATACTTGGCACGCCAGGCCTCAGAAAACGCTAACCAATTAAGATCAAACCCTTTATTTTTAAGCTGATTAGAAACCTCATTGGCGATACTCGTTCTCCAGTCAACAACTGTCCCAAAAACGTCAAAAACTAGTGCCTTTAACTCAAGATCACTCATTGTTTATTCCCTTTCGCAGCGTGCGTGAAACAACATTTTCTGCTTAAATTTTAATCAATTTCAAATTCTATGTTTTTTTCTGCAAAATTGGCAAAAATAGAACGATTTTTTCCCACTGTATGCTTGACCCGAAGGCTATGAAATGAAAGGGTAGCGCCTAGCGAGGCGCTTTGTCGATTGTTTGTTTTAAATCGTTCGGCAATGCACCGATAATGGCCGTTTTTGCTTAGTTGAAGAGCACTAAGTTGAAACAAAAGTTATCAAGAGGGATCCGAGTTTTGGTATCTCACTTAGTCTTCGCAAAAAAGTTAGTGGAGTTTATTAAGAACCCCACCTCACATGGGAAGGAGAAAATACATGAAAGGCCTAGCACAAAAGCTTGGTATCGCGGTATTGGGAGCTACGTTTGCTTACAGTGCCTCGACTGCTAAAGCAGCTGCGCCAGAGTATGGCGGAACCCTCAACATTGTTGTTGGTTCAAAGATCCCGTCTTACGATGGTCATATAGAATCGACTTTCGGGATGATCCATCCGATCAGACCGTTTTACAGTCTCTTAATCCGCGAAAATCCGGATAATCCAGCTTCACCTACCGACTTTGTTTGTGATCTGTGTGTCGGCGACGTTCCAAAAGGGACCGAGGGCGGCACTAAGTACACCTTCAAAATCAGGACTGGTGTAAAGTTCCACGATGGTACCCCGCTAACCTCTGCGGACATCAAAGCAACTTTTGACAAAATCGTTAATCCACCAGAAGGGATCGCCTCGAACCGTAAGGCGTATTTCAAAATGGTTGAGTCAATTACGACACCAGATGCCGAAACACTTGTTTTCAAATTAAAACATCCAAGCGGCACCTTCATTCCATCGGTGGCAATGCCATTCAACTTTGTCTACTCGAAAAAAGATTTAGACACGCATGGGCTTAAGTGGCACCAAAAAAACATTAATGGAACAGGCGCTTTTAGTTTCGTTGAACACGTTCAGGGTAGCCATGTTAAAGGTAAAAAATACGCAAGCTATCACCACAAAGGGCGTCCATATCTTGACTCCTACACGGCGTTAGCTGCACCAAAAATGTCTGTGCGACTTCAAGCCATTCGTGGTGGACGTGCTGACATTGAATTCCGAGGGTTCCCTCCGAAAGCAAGAGACGATCTTGTTAAGGCTCTAGGCGATAAAATTAAGGTTCAGGAAAGTGACTGGAACTGCGTTCTACTTGCTACTCCAAACCATGAAGTTAAGCCATTTGATGACCCAAGGGTGAGAAAAGCATTAACGTTGTCAATAGACAGAATGTCAGGATCAAAATACCTATCAAATATCGCGATCGTTAAGACGCCAGGAGGTATTGTTTTCCCGTCGCATCCAATGGCAACGCCTATGTCTGAACTTCAAGCAAATATTGCTGGCTATGGGAAAGACATCAACGCATCTCGAGCAGAAGCTAAGAAGTTGCTGCAAGAAGCTGGACAGTCTGGCCTAAAATTCACNTTCCTCAACAGAGGTGTTGANCAGCCATATAANATNGTTGGTACATGGCTNNTAGGACAATGGAAAAAGGCNGGCATGAAGGTGGACCAAGTAGTTAAACCTACGACACCATTCTATGCTTCCCTGCGTAAAAAGGGAGACTTTGACGTATCCGTTGACTTCAACTGTCAGTCAATCGTTAACCCTATAGCAGATGTTTCTAAGTTTCTTCCAAGTGCGGGCAACAACTACGCAAACTTTGAAGATGCCGAGCTCGAAAATATTTACAACGCGATGCTCAAGGCTGGAACCGAAGCTGAACAAAAACCACTACTACGTAAGTATGAGAAGCGAGTTTTAAACGACATCGCTTCTCAAGCAATTACGCTTTGGTGGTACAAAATCAATCCACACCGATCCTATGTAAAAGGTTGGAAGATTGCACCAAGCCACTANTTAAACCAGTCGCTTGACAATGTTTGGATTGACTCTGCGGAGAAGAAAAGACAAGGCGTTAATTAATTAAAACACCTTGTAGTTATGGCCGCTTTGGTTTAAGCCAAAGCGGCCATTTTCTAACTTTCTAATACGATAAGGGTTTAGATGTATACATATATTGTGAAACGAATGCTGATGGTGTTCCCAACATTGTTTGGAGCAGCGGTAGTAGTGTTTTTGCTCTTAAGACTAATTCCAGGCGACGTCTGTATGCTCAAGTTTGGCGGCGAAGGTGGCTACGCAGACCCCGAACAAATTAAACAATGCCAAGATATGCTGAAGCTAACAGATCCAAAGATTAAACAGTTTTATGACTACATGTCTGGATTTGTTAGATTTGACCTNGGTAAATCTATGTGGACGCAGCAAGACGTTACTCATGAAATCGCCATTCGGTTTCCTATGTCTTTACAGATAGCCATAATGGCAACCTTTGTTTCTGTTATAATAGCAGTTCCGCTTGGAGTTATCTCGGCTGCAAAGCAAAATACCCTTGTTGATTATTTTGTCCGAGCTATAAGTATTGCGGGGATAGCTATGCCCTCATTCTGGCTTGGAATCGTTATTATTTTAGGTTTGTTAATCGCAACGCAGGCGTGGACCGGCGTTCCGTGGATGCCGCCGATTTTTTACAAACCGATCTGGGTCGATCCTATGCACAACATATCACAGCTAATATGGCCGGCCCTGGCCACTGGCTATCGGTATTCTTCGGTTGCAACGCGAATGACGCGATCGGCAATGTTGGATGTTCTGCGCGAGGATTATGTAAGGACTGCTCGAGCAAAAGGGTTGGTAGAAAAAATTATCGTAAACAAACATGCGTTAAAGAACGCTATGTTACCCGTAGTCACAGTTATTGGTATCGAGTTTGCGTTTCTAATGGGTGGATTAGTTGTTACAGAGCAGGTTTTCAATCTCAACGGTGTTGGTAAGCTATTTGTGGAGTCAGTCACGCAAGCTGATTACACATTGACCCAATCCCTAGTCATGCTCGTTGTATTTATATACGTAGTAATTAATTTTTTGGTCGACTTAATGTATGCGTGGCTTGACCCCCGCATTCGATATTCTTAACGGGTAAAAGACATGGCAACTTCTGAACTTCCTAACGATGAATTTGTTCTCCCAAAACAAAAGACCATTTGGGACAATATTCTTCGAATGCTTCGCAGACAGCCGCTGGGATCTGCTGGCGCAGTAGTTATAATATTAATGGCCTTTGCAGCTGTGTTTGCAGAGAGTATTGCGCCCTTTGACCCAGAACTGGAAAATTTCGAATATATGCTTTCTCCTCCAGGAACAGTCCATGAGGATACCGGGAAGGTGTTTTATTTTGGCACAGACTCCTTTGGAAGGGATCAACTATCGCGAATGATTTACGGAGCTAGAACAGCTCTTTTAGTTGGTTTTACTGCATCGTTTTGTGGAGCTTTTCTTGGACTGATTCTAGGCGTAGCAAGTGCATATTTTGGAGGCTATATTGACCTCGTGCTCCAAAGAGTGTGTGACGTCTTCATGGCCTTCCCTTTAATTATCATGGCACTAGCTATAGTCTCTATTTTTGGAACCGGCGTCGAAATGGTTATTATCGCCATTACGATTCCATTTATCCCAAATTGTGCCCGAGTTGTCAGGTCGAGTGCGTTAGCTCTAAAGGGTCTCCCTTACATCGACGCTGCCAGATCTGTCGGATATGGCCACGTCAGAATTATTATGCGCCACATGGTTCCCAACGTCATGGCGCCATTCTTGATAATGCTCACGGCTTTTGTTGGCCAAGCAATATTGACTGAGGCCTCTTTATCATACTTGGGCATGGGTGTTCAGGAACCGACGGCNGCCTGGGGGCTGATGCTACAAGGTGGAGCTGAAGAATATGCCGAGAGTGCTCCTTGGGTTCCAATTTGGCCTGGCGTGGCAATCACGCTAGCGGTCTTTGGCTTCAATTTATTTGGTGACGCTGTCAGAGATGTACTAGATCCTAAATTACGTTCTCAAACATAGTAACCTTGAGGAGGGTTGGGATTCATTACATTCCAAACCTGTTTTTAATAGGACAGCTCGATAATGACTAAAGACGTACGATTGTTGTTCAAATGAAGAATATGGGACCGGGCCTAACAGCTTGGACTATGTCCACTAATCATAATCGTATGATGGAACTCCAACGTACTTCTTTCAAAGGAGGTAACGGGCCTGTAAAACTAGAATATTATGGAAGCTCTGCATTTCAGATAACCTCCCCCTCGGGTATTACGGTAATGATAGATCCCTGGAGGAACCACCCTAGCCGGAAATGGGATTGGTATTTTGGAGACTTCCCCCTAACAGCCGTGGACATAGGAGTATCAACACACGCTCACTTCGATCATGACGCGCTCCATCTTCTGGATGCACACGTTTTACTTGACCGTCTTATCGGCACATACACTTTTGGTGATGTTAAAATTATTGGCATAGCTGATAAGCACGCTACAGACTCATCATCTGCTGTGTATGACTTTAAAAAAATAATCAAAGAGTTCGATAATATCGATATCACACCTCCAAATAATCCTCGATCCTGGGACCACTGTCTAATAATCGTTGAGACCGGAGGTCTAAGAATTCTTGCTTGGGGCGATAATAGGCATGATCCACCAAAGGAGGTATGGAACGCTTTACAAGATATTGATATCGTTCTCGTTCCAGTCGATCAATCGCAACATGTTATGGGGTTTCATCACCTAGAAGAGGTAATAGAAAATTTAAATCCCAGTATTATCGTGCCACACCATTACTATATATTCGACCTAACAGTCCGGCAGAGTACATTGCAGGCAGCAGATGACTGGGTTAGCCAACAGAAAAATCCAAACGTTCTTGATAAAGCGTCTATTTTTTATAACAAAAAAGAATTAAATAGCGTTGAAAGACGAGTTGATTTCTTTGGAGACCACGTCGCATTCGATAAAAAATTATGGCACGATAGCTTGGACTAAAAGTTTTTAGACAGGACGAAGTCGTATATCCCAAGCTTTCCGCGCAAACCTGGTTTAATAACTGCGTCTTTCAGTTCGATGAGTAACTTATGTTGTCCAGGGTAGAGCATTAACGATAGCAAGCCGTCACGATTATTCTCAGGATGATCTTTAATATATAATTGCGTGGTAAGAATTTCTTTTTGCCCTCTAAATATTTTTACATGAATATGAGGCGGTCGTTTATGATCTGGCACTGGCACAAGTGTTATAAAATTGTAACGCCCATCTTTCTTGGTGATGAAAGATCCAAAACCTTGAAATCGCCGATCAAATTTTTCCCTGTTTGGAGCTTTATGGTGATTGTAGATACCATTGTTGTCGTTTTGCCATATTTCAACCCTTGCCCCTTCTATCAAGACACCCTTTTGATCAAAAACTCTTCCTTTCAATTGAAGAGGTTCCCCATCTGGCAACCCTCTACCTAGAAAATCTAAAAGATTAGAATCAACCTCTTTTGGTTTGGTTCGGGGATAGTAAGGACCCTCCACTTGAGCAGGTGTCGACCATTTTGACTGAGCCAAACCGGGGGTTAGATGGATAGAGGCCAGGAACACAAATGAAGTTAGGCACGTGAAGGCAAGTTTCACTCTCAAAGCCATTACCTCGACAGCCCTCTAAACTGATCACAATACCGATTGAGTTATGGGCATAGCTTTCTGTTTAGGCCGCCATCCCATCAAATGGCTTCACGTAGTGGCCTTCGTCGACACTAACTAACTCATAGTCTTCCGGTTCAAAGCCAATTGGTTTTAATGGACTTGGAATCTCATCTGTCATTAGATTGAGTTCTTTTTTGCGTAGATTTGGATCGGCCACAGGCACAGCGGACATAAGCTTTTTAGTATAGGGATGCTGAGGGTTCTCGAAAACCTGCCCACGCATTCCAAGTTCAACTATCTCTCCCAAATACATAACCGCTACTCGATGGCTCACTCTTTCTACAACCGCCATGTCGTGGCTAATAAATAGATAGGACAATCCAAACTCTTCCTGCAAGTCCATCATTAGGTTAATGACCTGTGCCTGAATTGAAACGTCGAGCGCCGAAACGGCCTCGTCAGCTATAATTAGCTGTGGTTCTAATCCGAGGGCCCTAGCTATACATAGACGTTGACGTTGTCCGCCTGAAAATTCGTGAGGATACCTGGCGGCATGTTCGGGCTCTAAACCCACTCTTTGCAGCAAGCTGGCAACGCGAGCCCGCGCCTCCTGGCCCTTAGCAAGTTCGTGCACAATAATTGGTTCTGCTATAGCGTCGCCTACTGTCATTCGCGGGTTTAACGAGGCGAAAGGGTCTTGGAAGATCATCTGCATTTGACGACGGTAGGGCCGCATTTGCTTTGCGTTAAGTTTCGTCAACTCCTGACCTTCAAACTTGACGCTTCCCCTAGTCGGCTCCTCTAACCTAATAATGCTTCTACCAGTAGTTGACTTCCCGCAACCACTTTCACCAACAAGCGCCAGCGTCTCCCCGGGTTGCAAGGAAAAGTTGATCCCTTCAACTGCATGGATACGACCTGTAGCAGTTCCGAAAAGTCCTTTTCTGATATCAAAACGCGTTGTAAGTCCTTTGACCTCAAGGAGAGGTGCATCTTCTCGCCTTACCGTATCTCTGATATCTAATAGTTTTTCCCCTCCAGTTTGCTCTTTTACCTCATCGCCTTCGGCCCGACTAATGTCAACATTTGCAAACTTGGCAGGGAGTTTTCGGCCATTCATGCTGCCAAGGCGAGGTACAGCCGACAACAACGCTTTGGTATACGGATGCTGTGGGTTATGAAAGATTTCCGCTGCTGGGCCTTCTTCAACCTTTTCCCCGCGAAGCATGACAACCACCCTATCCGCAACCTCGGCAACCACACCCATGTCGTGTGTGATAAACATCACTGACATGCCAATATCTTGTTGTAATTTCTTTATCAGGCCCAGGATTTGAGCCTGTATTGTGACGTCGAGCGCGGTTGTTGGCTCATCTGCTATTAGAAGCGACGGTCTACAGCTGAGTGCCATCGCTATCATAACTCTTTGTCGCATCCCGCCAGACAGCTGGTGTGGATATTGGGTGAGTTGTTTTTCTGGTTCTGGAATACGCACGAGCTTTAACATTTCCAGAGCCATTTCTAGAGCTTCTTCCTCTGTCTTTCCCTGATGGAGAATTATAGCTTCAGCTATCTGCATTCCCACAGTAAACACNGGNTTAAGGGAAGTCATGGGCTCCTGAAAAATCATAGAGATATCATTACCTCGTATATCTCGCATAACATCCTGCTGCTCGCTGGCCAAATCCACGGTGTTGCCATTCTTCCGACGGAAATTCGCCGTGCCAGACATAATTTTACCGCCAGCATAATCGGTTAGCCGCATTAGAGACATTGCTGTCACAGATTTTCCNGATCCAGATTCGCCGACTACCGCCAGTGTTTCGCCTTTATCGATATGCCAGGACACACCTTCAACTGCCTTGACGGTCTCATCCTCTAAAGGAAAATAAACCCTAAGATCATCAACCTCGATCAGCCGTTTTTCATCCATTTAGAACACTCCCAATAAAGGACATCACATTATGCCNTTTCTCGCAGTCATAGGGATTTTTCCTCCCAATTAACTGCTAAAAAGTAATAAAATACCGCAGAATTCCGGCGGCTTTTAGTTATAGAATACACCGTGATTGTGTTCAAACAAATTCTAACATTCTTCTTAACGAAAATTATGTCTCAGGTCAGAATAAGGCCTGAAGACAGATTGNTAGCCTTAGGTAAATTAGTTGCCNGCCAGAAAGTCCAGCGCAGCTTGAGCGCCACCCTTATTGTGGGGGACTCCTGCNGAGGNCAACCCCATCTCCACNCCGGANANCGTCCCCATTAACATCAAATCGTTGAAGTCACCTAAATGTCCAATTCGAAAAACTTTTCCTTTGATTTTACCCAGACCTGCTCCAAGAGACATATTGTATTTTTCGAGAATGACAGAACGCAGAGCATCCGCATCATGGCCAGTTGGCATTATAACCCCAGTCAAAACCGGGCTATACTCTTTCGGTTCAGAACATTGGATTTCAAACCCCCAGCTCCTTACCGCACGCCTGGTTGCCTCTGCGTGCCGTTCATGCCTGGCAAAGACATTCTCTAAACCCTCTTCCATGAGCATGTCGCAGGCCTCCAGCAACCCATAAAGTAAATTAGTCGCTGGTGTGTAAGGGAAGTTTCCCGTTGGATTATTGGCTAGTTGGCTTGCCCAATCCCAGTAGGATCGAGAGAGTTTAGCGGACTTACTTGCTGCNANAGCTTTCTCACTAACAGCGTTNAAACCAAGGCCGGGAGGTAGCATTAAACCTTTTTGAGANCCNGTAATGGTGACATCTACACCCCATTCATCGTGTTTGTAATCTGCAGACCCTAAACCAGAAATTGTATCTACTAGAAATAGAGCTGGATGTTTTGCATTATCAATTGCATTTCTCACCGCTTTTACATTCGATAGGGCCCCCGTAGAGGTTTCATTATGCACAATACAAACTGCCTTGATCTGCTTTGTTTTATCTGCGAGCAGCCTTTCCTCTATCACTTCCGCTATAGCTCCACCACGCCAGTCGCCCTCACAAATTTCGGGTTCAAGTCCAAGCCGGCTTGCCAATTCAATCCATAAGTTAGAGAATTGTCCTGTCTCATACATCAAAACCTTATCACCCGGAGAAAGCGTATTAACNAGCGCTGCCTCCCAAGCGCCGGTACCCGAAGAAGGAAAAATAACCACTGGTTGCGAGGTTTTGAAAATCGGCCTTATTTTTTCNAGCACCTCAACGGCCAAGTCCTGGAAACTAGGCCCCCTATGATCCATAGTTGGTCGTTCAATTGCTCTNAAGACACGACCTGGAATATTGCTAGGCCCAGGAATTTGCAGAAAGTGGGGACCGGCCTTGTAACTCATGTTTGTTTCCTATCTCTAGTTTTAATATCTAAGCGAAAGTATTATTTCTCTTTCCACTGCANTGATAATGCAAAATTAAGNATTTTACTCAAGCACCATATCTAAGACCTGAGCTACGTGAAGGGCCTTACGGTGTGACCCATCACTTATCTGGTGTCTGCAGCTGGTCCCATCGGCAACAATTAAGCAGTCTTTATCAGCATCTCTAACAGCTGGCAACAAGTCTAGTTCCGCCATTTTGATAGACGTTTCATAATGCTCAGCCTCATAACCAAACGCTCCTGCCATACCACAGCAACTAGAATTAATGATATCTAAATCCAAGTCNGGAATTTGTCGCAAAAGCTGCTCTACTGAGCTCATATCTCCAAAAGCTTTTTGATGGCAGTGCCCATGCAAAAGCACCTTTTTTTCTAAAGGCACCGGGTTAAAACTAACCCGTTTTTGCTTAATTTCCTCCAAAAGAAAACCTTCCAACATCATACTCTTTTCGGCAATCCTTTTTGCATCGGCCCCTAACCCCAATGAAAGCGCCTCGTCGCGCAGTGTGTTTAAACAGGAAGGTTCAAGTCCAACAATTGGTATGTTTTGTTCTATGTAGGGCAGGTAATAACTGATCAGATTACTTANCTCTGCGCGAGCCTTTTCNACTAAACCAACAGAGAAATAGGTTCTTCCNCAGCAGAGCGGTTGTCCATCCCCATTCGCCGGGTTCACTACATGAACTTGATANCCTAGCCTTTCTAATACTCTTAGTGCCGACCGCAAATTTTCAGGTTCGAAGTATGTATTAAATGTATCTGCCATTAAAACCACTTCTTTATCTTTTGTTACGCTGCTTGCCTCGGCAGCTTTGAAGGGATTTCTATTCCAGACGGGTAATGTACGTTTTTTCGAAAAACCTAATGTTTGTTCAGTCAACCACGGCAATCCAGGTAATTTGTTCCTTAAGTTACTCAAATAATGATACTTAGAGGCAATTTTTGCATATTTTGGAAGGTAACCAACAAGCCTATCCCTAATTGATAAGCCATTTTTTTGAACGTAAGCAGATTTATGTTCAATTTTCATCTTGGCCATGTCCACCCCAGTTGGACATTCTCTTCGGCATGCCTTGCAAGACACACACAACTCCATAGTCTCTGACATTTCCTTNGAAGATATGGCATCGGGTCCTAGTTGGCCACTTAGAGCTAAACGCAAAGTATTGGCCCGTCCCCTAGTGACGTGCTTTTCGTCTTTAGTTACACGATAACTGGGACACATCACTCCCGCCGAAACTTTCCTACAAGCACCGTTGTTATTACACATCTCCACAGCCCCAGACAGTCCGGTCCAATCTGACCAGTCCAATGCTGTAGTTATCTGGGTCGCTCGATAATTGGGCTTATATCTAAATAAAGATCTGTCATCCATTTTAGGTGGATCGACAATCCTTCCCGGATTTAATAGTCCTTTTGGATCAAATAAACCCTTAATCTCAGAAAATGCTTTTACTAGGCGGTCACCGTACATTTTTTCATGAAATTCAGAACGAACTATNCCGTCGCCGTGTTCTCCTGAGTGCGACCCCTTGTATTCGCGAACCATTTCAAAAGCCTCTTCCGCAATGGCCCGCATTTTTTTNACATCCTCACCCTTCTTCATATCCAGTACTGGTCTGACATGAAGGCATCCCACCGACGCATGTGCATACCATGTTCCATCGGTTCCATACTTTTTGAATACTTCCGTTAACCGATGAGTGTATTCAGCTAAATTCTCCAGAGGGACTGCACAGTCTTCTATAAAAGACACTGGTTTTCCTGACGTCTTCATTGACATCATAATGTTTAGGCCCTGTTGCCGGACCTCTGTTATCTTACTTTGAAAAACTGGGTCAATAGCCTCNATAATCGCTTTTGGATATCCTAAGTCGGACATCATCGTATCTAATTCCTGCAACTTCTCCTTTAAAGATCCCAAGTCATCTCCAGAAAATTCAACTAACAGCACCGCGTCAGGTTCACCTTTCACGAAACTGTCAATCGTTGATTTGAATATTGGNATATTCCTCGCAAGTTCNATCATCGTCCGNTCTATTAACTCAACAGCAACTGGACCCAGCTTTACTAAGTGCTGAGCCGCATCCATTGCAGCATAGAAAGTCGGGAAATGGCATACTCCCATAACCTTATGCTTTGGTATCTGCTGCAGATAAAGTTCTATATTTTTGAAAGTTGCAAGTGTACCTTCAGATCCAACAAGTAGCTTGGCCATATTATGGCCTTGTGGATCAATGGTGTCCAAGTTATAACCNCCGACCCTCCTNTTCAGCTTCGGGAAATAAGTCTCTAATGCGGACTTTTCCCTCTCGGCTATTTCTCTTACGGAGCTAACCAATTGGCGATAGTGCTTTGTTCCGTCAATATGCCTAATGTCACTTGGTGTATCTGAAAATCGAGCATGTTCACCGTTTATCAAAAGCGCATCTATTGAATGAACATTGTCCACCATTATTCCATAGCGGATAGATCGTCCTCCACAGGAGTTATTTGCAGTCATTCCACCAATTGTTGCTCTTGAGGCGGTTGAAATATCAACAGGAAAGAAGAGATTATGAGGTTTTAAGTAGCTATTTAAATGGTCGAGAACGATGCCAGGCTCAACAGATATTCTCATATTCTCACAATCAAAATTTACTATTTTATTAAGGTATTGCGAGCAATCTATAACGATGGCTTCATTTACCGTCTGGCCACATTGGCTCGTGCCACCACCTCTCGATAATATTGGGATATTATGTTGGGCGGCTATTTCAACTGCAGAGACTAAATCCTGCGTGGTCTTTGGAACTACAACACCAAACGGCGCGATTTGATAAATTGAAGCATCGGTTGAGTATCTACCTCGTGTATAAGGGTCAAAGTGAACGTGCCCTTCGACATTGTCTTTAAGTAGTGTAGAAACTTTTTCACTTAATTGATAAGAAAAAGGCTCTTGCATTCACTCATTCTCCAATCGACTTTTTATAACCTTGTGCCAAACTTTACGGGTAAGTGGCAAAGATTTATAATCTTTCTTTATGCTGTTCAATCTCTGTCCACATCCTGTGAAAAAAGTTGTTTTATTTACCTCAGTAAACGGTCCACACCTTCATGAACTAGAGTAGAATGTCTATCCGGCAAGTCCACTCTCTTTTCAGATCACGGGAGGCAAAGGCAACGAACCACTCATTGAGAAACAAATGGTGAAGGCCGATAATCTATATTCTCAAGCAGGCCCATCAACCGTTTTCCGTATTCAATATAAATTTTATAGCTCTCTTCAAAGGATGCAGCACCTGCGTCTGGATCGTGAAACACTGAAGCCATATGAGGCTCTATGGAGATTCCTCCATTGTAATTCATATGCTTCAACTCTTTTAAGATATCTACNATTTTTGCATCACCTTCTCCAGGGAATACAAAACATTCCTTATCTCCATCTAAAAAAACATCTTTAATATGAATATGCTCTACATGTTCATGTATTTTTTTGAAAAACTCTAAAGAATCTTGTTTCCTATCTTCCGTCTTAGAATAATCTTTTGAAATAACCGGGTTTCCGGTATCAAATACTAGTCTCAACCCAGAAATGTTGTCTATCAACTCAAGCGTGTGCATCCAACTCATTCCGCCATAGTTCATGCAATTTTCATGGAGCGGCGTAATTCCAGCCTCTAAAAATTTATCGCAAATCACTTTCAATCTTCGAAACCGTTCCTCTGCATACTGTTCGCTACCCGTACAGCGAGAGTAACTCATTATACGAACCAACTTTACGTTCAAGCGCTGCATTCTAGAGATTGTTCTCTCAACCTCCTGCAAGCTTATTTCAAATGGGTCGCTAATTTTTTTACTCCAATTAGCAATTGTTGAACCAAAGCAGTTTATATGTATCCCATTATCAAGAAGAGCTTTGCAGACGTTTTCAAAATCAGCATCAGAGATATCATGAATATTTGATTCACCGATGCTACGAGCTTCTATAGCATTCCATCCTAACTCTTTTGTAACCCTTATTTGATCCTCTATATTGCTGGATACTTCATCTGCAAATCCGGTCAAATACATAGCTAACTAACCTCCACTCGCTTTCCTCCTGATGCCGCTGATTCATAAATTGCGGCTATGAGAGCGACCGCCCGTCTGGCCTCCTCACCAGTTATTTTAGGTTTGCCTTTGTTGACAATAGCAGCGACGATATCTTCATAATTTCGAGTATGCCAGGAAAAATCTATGGCAGAGGGATCGGCAGCCCCAGCACCTCCACGACTACTTTGATCCATAAACTCTTTTCTAATTATTTCATCTGCTTCCGTTTCATCATCAAATTCCCAAACTTTAAAATAATCATCCGCCATGAATACGGAACCACGCGAACCTGTTATCTGTATTTCCGCTGAATGACCTGTTTTCGACCAACTAGCGGTTGAACCCTGAATGACACCAAGGGCACCTCCTTCAAACTCGCAGAGTGCTACAGCAGTATCTTCGACTTCTATCGCTGTATGTCCTCGCAATCGCGTTTCGGCTCTCACATTTTTGATTGGCCCCATTAGATAAAGCAACAGGTCAATAGTATGAATGGACTGGTTCATTAATGCACCACCTCCATCGAGGTTCCATGTCCCTCGCCAATCGCCACTGTCATAGTAATCTTGGCTTCTCCACCATTTAATATAAGCATCAGCCATATTAACTTCACCAAACCGCTTATCCTTTATTGCATCCTTCAGTATTCGCGTCGCTGGATTAAATCGCCGTGGGAAAATGCCACTAAGCAATACATCTGACTTTTTGCATATGCTTATCATCTGGTCTATTCGACTCGTATTTATTTCAAGTGGCTTTTCACACACTACATGTTTCCCAGCCTTCGCACCTGCAGTGCAAGGTTCCAGATGATTTCCACTAGGCGTACAAATACTAATTGCGTCTAGACCAACGTGGTCAAGAAACTCATCTAGATTTGTATAGGGAACTGCATGAAACTCGTCCGCAAAACGCGTCGCCTTCGCTAGGTCTCGAGATAAAACAGCAATGAGCTCAGCTCCTGGTGTTGCTGCTATCGCCTGTGCATGGAAACGCGAAATCATTCCCAAACCTATTATTCCAAATTTTACTGTCATCTTTGTGCTTCAAATTTTGTGGCCAAGTTGAATTATCTGATATTTACCGGGGGTTCCAAGAAATTCATTATTTGACAGTACCAATTAACCTCAATTTCGGCCATGATAATTGCAGGGCCTACGAATTCTCGTTAATCTTTTTTCAATTCAATTTAACCACCTACCGAATGGAGAAAAGCCATGGGGAGATTGGAAGGAAAGGTAGCTTTAATTTCTGGCGGTGCACGAGGCCAAGGTGCAGCAGAAGCAAGGGCATTTGTTGAAGAGGGAGCTAAAGTTGTTTTTGGCGATATTATTGATGAAAATGGCTACGAAGTTGAGGCTGAAATAAATAAAACCTCAGAAGCTTCAAAATACATACATCTTGACGTAACAAATGAAGCTGATTGGGTTTCCGCTATAAATACAACGGTAACTACTTTTGGAAAACTCAACGTTTTAGTTAATAATGCTGCAATCGTCATTCCCAGGGTTCCGATAGAGCAGCGTACTGTAGATGAATGGGAAAGAGTTCAGGCAGTTAATTCTAAAGGCGTTTTCCTTGGCGCAAAACACGCTATTCCAGAAATGAGGCGTGCTGGCGGTGGGTCTATTATCAATATTTGTTCAGTAGCGGGATTTGGTCAGTCGACCACGCAAGAGCCCGCATATGCCGCCAGCAAAGGCGCTGTTAGGGTTTTAAGTAAGGTCATTGCAACTCAACACGCGAAGGATAAAATACGCAGTAACGCTATTTTTCCGGGTCCAATAGACACAGANATGGTTCATCAAGCCATGTCTGATCCCAAAATCCTAGCCGAAAGACTAAGCCGTGTNCCGCTTGGAAGGCTTGGAACAATAGCTGAGATTGTATCTGGAGTAATTTTTTTAGCTTCTGAAGAGTCTTCGTATATGACGGGTGGTGAACTCGTTATTGATGGTGGGGCAACCTCCATGTAGAACAGAACCAAACGAAAAGCGAGAAATGTCCTCGTCACACTTTTGAACTTTGCCCACCTTGGGTTCCCAGTGTTGATTCTAACAATACAACTTNGCGTTAATTCTCAAAATTATAATGCTCTTTAAGAAATGATCTTGAGAACTTTTCGGACTTGAAATCTTCCAATAATGACTCTTTATCTCGGTCAACAGGGGCGCCATAACCACCCGCGCCTGGTGTTTCTATACAAACTGCTTTTGTTGGCTCGACCTGAAGAGATGCTGGTTTAATGTCTAGCAACTCTTTACTCCCGTCTGGATTAATTAATGATATTGAACCAGTGCCCCCGCCTTTACCACCAAATAATCCCCAAGGAGGCGTAACCGCTCTTTCGCCCTGCCCCGAAAATGTTAAGGTATGGCCCAAGCCCCGATAAACTCGTCGAAGTCCCATACCGCCTCGCCATTTCCCTGCACCACCTGAATTCTCAACGAGTTCGTATCTTTCAACCAGCAATGGATACTCGTTTTCAAGTGCTTCAACAGGTAAATTTGACGTGTTTGTGACATGTACCTGTATGCCATCTGAACCGTCCTGGTACGATCGCCCCCCGGCGCCGCCCCCTATCGTCTCCATATAAAGATAATATTGGCCATCGGGCCCTTCACCCGAAAAGGTTGCAACTCCATTTGCGCCGTTACAAGCAGCTATAACGCGTTCTGGCACTGCAGGCGCCAAGGCTCCTAATATAACATCAATAATACGCTGACAGGTTTGAGCTCGCGCTGCTGTTGCTGCCGGGAAAGAGGCGTTAACAACGCTTGCTTCAGGTGCATCAATATGAACAGGGTNTAGCATGCCGTGATTTGTTGGNCCATCTGGATCGATTAAAACCTTAAGAGCAAAAAGAACACTTGCCTGAAGTCCGGCAAAGCTATTATTCATATTACCCGTNACTTGGGGTGCCGATCCCTCAAAGTTGAGCCATATTTCATCACTTTGGATATCGATTTTTACACAAATTGGAATGTTCGTTGTTCCCATGCCGTCATCATCCAGCACGTCTGTAAATTCATATTTTCCATCAGGNAGATCCGCAATTCCTGCACGCATTCTTCGAGTAACAGCCTCAATTATCCCAGTACAACCCTCGGAAACTTGTTCTCGTGTCCATTTAGTGAAAAGCTCTTGTAAGCGCCTCGCACCTAGTTTATTCGCTGCTATTTGGGCCATATAATCCCCTTTGCGCTCTTCGGGGACTCTCACGTTTAATAAAACCAGGTCCAATACATCATCTAGTATCTCATGATTTTTTGCTATCCTGATAGGTGGTATTCTAAGACCCTCCTGATAAATTTCTGTCATTCCACCAGCCATCGAACCAGGCGCCATGCCACCTATGTCAGAATGGTGTGCTATATTGGAGACAAACATGACCAACTCGTCGTCACGAAAAACAGGCGCAAGAATAGCTACGTCCGGTAAGTGAGAACCGCGTCCGACGAAAGGGTCGTTCGATAAAAACATGTCCCCTGGGCTGATATTATCTCTTCCGTAACGATCTAATACAACCTCAACTANTCCAAGCATAGATGCTAAGTGCAGCGGTAGACTCTCACCTTGGACAACAACTTTTCCTTCGGCATCAAAAATAGCTGCGCTATGATCGTGTCTCTCTTTTATATTTGTAGAATAGGCACTCTTCATAATCGCTAAAAACATCTCATCACAAATGCTTGTTAGGCCATTTCTTAGGAGCTCAACTTGAATAGGGGATAAGACTGGCATTCGCTAAATCCATTTAATTAATATTGATTAGGAGATTTCCCCAACTATCGACCTTAGCTATGTCTTCCGGAAAAACTACTATTACACTATCCATCTGTTCTATTATTGCTGGCCCAACCAGTGACTGTCCTGGCGCCAAATCTAGTCGACGATAGATTTTCGTACTTATCCACTGTTCATTGCCAAAACAAACCATACGCTCCGAAATCGGAATACCTTTTTCAGCTTCTGGCAACTTGAATAAGGATGGTTTGGTGAGAACACCCGAAAGCTTTACTTTAACATTAACAAGTTCGACAGTCTCACCCGGTTGGGCGTACCCGTAAGCAATCTCATGAGCATTATCAAAAGCTGCCCTTAATTGTTCAATCTCTCTGGTGCCAAATTCATTAACTTCAAATGGTATCGGGAGCTCAAAGTTCTGTCCCCGATAACGGAGATCTGCTGTCCAATTTACCTTTCTATTTTGAGAGGGTATATCTTCGCTCTCAAACCATCTCTCTGCTTGGACATTCAAATCTTCCCAAACCATCGAAATATTTTCTTCGGCTTTTTCATCAAAATTACAGAGTAAAGGCTTAACAAANTCTGCTATTAAATCAGAACTCAAAAGCCCCTCTGCGCACAAAATACCCGGATTAGGTGGAATAAAAACTTTTTTTATCCCAAGCTCCTTAGCAACTTCCATGGCGTGGAGAGGACCAGCACCCCCATAAGCAAACAACGTAAACTCTGAGGGATCATATCCCCTCTCAACGGAAATAGCCCGAATTGCTTTTACGATCACAGCACTTGCAACTTGGACAATGCCAATAGCTGTATTTTCTGTCGACATTTTCAATTTTTTAGCTAGATGCGCAATTGAGGTTCTAGCCAATTCCATATTTATTGGCATCCTACCATCCAAAAGAGCTTCGCTTGGTAAGCGACCCAAAATCACATTAGCGTCTGTAACAGTCGCTTCTGAGCCTCCCTTATCATAACAAGCCGGTCCTGGAATGGCGCCTGCGCTTTCTGGACCCACTTTCAAAAGTGCATCTTTATCTATCCATGCGATAGAACCACCGCCAGCACCAACAGCGTTCACATCTAGAGCTGGAAGTCTAAGAGGAAAACCAGCAAGATGCCGTGCATGCACCGTGGAAGGCTCGCCGTTCGCTATCAGTGATACATCCGCACTGGTACCACCAATGTCCAACGTGATGATATTTCGCTCTTCAGCTACACCTGCCCGATACGCCGCGCCGATAACCCCAGCCGCTGGACCAGACAATGCAGAACGAATAGGATATTGTCTAGAATAGGCCGCGGACATCAAACCACCCCCACTNTGGCTAATCATTGGGTCGGGGCTAAGGCCTATGCGTTTTGTTTCCTTTGTCAATCGGTCAAGATAGGCACTCATAACGGTTAATAGTGCGGCATTAAGAACAGTGGTTGAAAACCGTTCGTACTCCCGAAACTCTGGATACACCATCGAGGATGTCATTATTGATATTTTATCACCCATGACTTCCTTCAAGATTTCAGCTGCACGTCTTTCGTGTTCTGGAAAAGCATGCGAGTGCAAAAAACAAATTGCTACGCAGTCAACCGCCTCTAGCACCAGGGTTTCGCCCAATCCCTTGAGTTCTTTTTCATCCAGAGGAGTATGGATCGTACCATTAGCCTGTATTCTTTCAGATACTTCATGACGAAGCCAACGAGGCACTAATGGCTTTGGAAAATCTTGATGCATGTCATAGACTTTTGGTCGAGTTTGTCGGCCTATTTCTATGAGGTCTCTAAACCCTTTAGTAGTTATGAGCGCGACCTTACCCACCCGCCGTTGAATAAGAGCGTTCGTACCCACTGTCGTGCCATGCGAAAATCTTAAAATACCACTTGGTTCTATAGCATTATTGCTCAGCAAATCCTCCAAACCTTTNATTATTGCTTGGTCTGGCTTTTCTGGCGTCGACGGGAGTTTATAATAAAGTGTNCCNGCTGCGGGGCCACTTACTGCAAAGTCAGTGAATGTTCCCCCCACGTCTACACCAATATTGATCGCCATAGGCTCCTCGCTTGACCGTTTNTCGCGGANAGTTATTGAATCATTGTTTCCAGCGCAGGATCAACTAAAAGTTGTTCTACTGATCAGTTTACAACCAGCAAACACCAGTTGAGTTTGGGTTTGACTGACTTAGCTTATCTAGACAGGATTTCTTGCTATTAANTGCTTTGCTATTATCAACTTCTGAAGCTCGTTAGTACCNTCACCAATAGCCAACAATGGTGCATCTCTGTAATAACGTTCTATGTCAAACTCTTTCGAATAGCCGTAAGCACCGTGTAATCTCATTGCCTCAAGGCTATTGTATAACGCAGCTTCACTAGCAGCAAGCTTTGCCATCCCAGCTTCCATATCACAACGTTCACCCTTGTCATAGGCTGCTGCCGCTTGTTCGGTTAGCAGCCGTGCAGACTCAACCTGTGTAGCCATATCAGCAAGCTTAATCTGTATGGATTGATGATCCGCGATTGGTTTCCCGAATGTCTTCCTAACTTGCGCATACTCAACTGACTTCAGTAAACACGCCTTTGCGATGCCAACGCCTCTTGCTGCAACATTTATTCGACCGAGTTCTAAGCCGCTCAGGATTTGCTGNAGNCCTNTGCCTTCAACGCCACCAATTAAATTTTCGCCTGGAACAAACAGATCATCTAACACAAACTCACCAGAATCGATTCCTTTATATCCCAATTTTTTCATTCTTTTCGATACTTGGAACTCGGAGCTTTTTTCTACAAGAAAAAGGCTCATACCTTTATGCCGGGGTTCTGCTTCAGGGTCCGTTTTTGCCAAAATTGCCAAAACACCACCTTCGACTGCGTTACTAATCCAAGTTTTAGCTCCATTTAGAGAGTATCCGTTTCCAGATTTGTCCGCTCTAGTGCGTATACCTTGAAGGTCAGTACCTGCATCAGGTTCTGTAAGAGCTATGCCACCTCTTAATTCCCCTGACGCAAATTTTGGCAGCCATTTCGCCTTCTGCTCGTCAGTTCCAGCCCGCTCGACCGCCGCAGCCATTATAAGATGTGAATTGAAGATGCCNGAAACAGACATCCACACGGTTGAGACCCGCTCAACGATTTTCGCGTATGTGGACACGGACAAGCCAAGACCGCCGTATTCGGCGCCAATCGTNGCTCCAAAAAGTCCCATATCAACCATTTTATCNACAATTTCCTGAGGGTAGGTATCNTCAGCTTCNAAGTCATGTGCGTAGGGTGCTACGTCTTTATCAAGAAAGCGGTCCACACTCTCCAAAACCATTCTTTCCTGTTCTTGTCTCTCTTCAAACGAAAAATCTTCAGCTACAGCCATATCTAGTTCTCTCTTACTTTCCTTTTTGCACTATTGATTTGAGTGGTTAATTAATTTTCAATTCCGTGTCCGTGTTTTGCTACTAATATCGTGCGGTCGAAAGTCATAAACACAGTCCCATCCGATTTTGTTCCTTTAGTTCTCACAGAGACAATTCCTTGTGTTGGGCGAGATTTTGATTCCCGCTTCTCTAGCACCTCAGTTTCAGCATAAATTGTGTCNCCTATGAAAACAGGAGCTGGAAGTTTAATGTCTGTCCATCCAAGATTTGCAATAGCCTTTTGNCTCACATCACTCACACTCATCCCGGCNACAATGGACAANGTGAGGCANGAATTNACCAAAATTTTACCGAATTCACTATCTTTCGCATATTCTGCGTCAAAGTGAAGCGGATGAGTATTCATCGTCAAAAGCGTAAACCAGGAGTTATCCGCCTCATTTATAGTCCTACCTGGTCGATGCTCGTAAACGTCTCCGACATTAAAGTCTTCGAAGTACCGACCAATTTCTTCGCGAAAACGGTTGCCTTCTCCGTTTTGAACAGCTCTACTTTCGTAAGACATTGACGCCCCTTAATCTTCCCCTGCCATTCGCAGTGTACTATCTTGAGACCTCGTGAGATCCAACATCGCAATTATTGACTTCTCTTTATCTAAAGTGAGGAGGACATCTACCAACTCGTCAAGCTGATTTTTTTGAAGATACGGTGAGACCAAGTCGTCAAACTTCTCTCGCGCTTCAATTGACGTCATAAAATTGCTTGGCTCACCCTTAGGAACTGAGACTTTCTCCTCAAAATTACCTCGCTCCGTTTTTACCCTCACTATCCCTGCCATATTGGCCGGATACTCAGATTCAGCCCAAGCATCGGTTACCGTGGTGAATTTCCCAGCTAGCTCTAGCGTTGAGGCATCATTCAAATGTTTTGCATAATCATCCCAACCCATGGTTCCCTGCCTTAAAACTACCGCGCCACAAAATGGCATTGAAAATTGGCCATCTACGGCTCCAACTGGTCTTCGCTTAACGTCATCAGTTTCGCCAATTATACGCCANCCTGTATGCGGTAATCCCACCTCTACGGACTTGACTTCTTCATGAGTTATTTGGTGTTTACTTCGAACTTCTGCAAGCGCTCCCATCGCCGCATGACTATATCTACAAGANGGATAAGGTTTGACAGCGATATTCATAGTTTCCCAGACTTTGCCAAGGTTCTGAGCGGCCTTCCCTAAATCAGGGTTAGGGGCATATGATTGTAGAAACCCATCNTTGCCTTCGACNGAACCTATTGGCCCCTTGAATCCCTCGCGGGCAAGGCANGCAGCTATCAATCCNTTATGCCCGGCNTAGCCGACTTGGAAGCGTTTNGTCCAAGCGCCGTCAGCCAGAAATCTCATTGAGCCAGAAGTCTGACACTCTGCTATTCCAAATGCACTCTCCATATTTCCGCTATCTAATTTAAAGATCGATCCAGCCGCGGCCGCTGCACCGAAGGTTCCACAAGTTGCTGAGGGATGATATCCTCTCTTGTAATGATCTGTAGGATTTAGAGCCAAACTTAGTCTGATTTGAACTTCAAAGCCCGCTGCGATCGCTGTGATTACGTCGCTACCACTTGCTCCCGTCATTTCAGCCGCAGCGAAGGCAGCTGGAATTATGGGAGCACTAGTATGAAGCGACCCCGCCGCATGCGTGTCGTCGAAGTCTAAGCTATGCGCCAATGTCCCGTTAATCATAGCTGCTGCAGGTGGGGTGTATGTCGCGCTGCTTCCCATTACTCTGCTTTGACCTCCAAGATAGCCCATGGCTTGGCTGGCAGAGAGAAGCGCTGGAGTGGATTCTGCATCATGCATGGCACGAATTGATATACCAACAGTGTCCATAACTAAAAACTTTATCCGCTCTACAACATCTTTTGGAATATCATCAAACGAGAGGTTTGCGGCAAAGTCCGCCAGCTTTTTTGTTTCAGACATATTAGACCTCCTTGGAAACCACATCATTCTACCAGCCCAAAGTAAGCTTATGCAGCCACGACGTCAATTAAGAGTGTTAAATAGATTATTCCTCGATCGAAAGATCAAAATTCTGATGAAGACTATATCAAAAGGTAGTTAAAAAAACCCATTGTATTGGGCATGTATAAACAGTTTGCTCGATAATAGGCTTAGCAAACTATTCTGATTTTTNTTGAAGGTTTAAACTTGGATAGGAAGTATCAACGGATTTATTCCCTTCCGTTCCGATAATAGACTGGTTTGCTTCCACCTCCAGCTCGATTTCCTCTATTTTATTGCCTCGTTTTGTTATCTTTTCGGTAGAAACTCGTATTTGCCTTAAATCATCCTCCGCTTGCCGGAAATGACTCTCCAACTTTCCAACCCGCCCGTCTAATCGTCCTACATCCTGTAAAAGCACCATTATTTCCCGCTGAATAACATGAGCTTGCTCCCTCATCTGTGAGTCTTTCAAAATAGCTCTTATAGTATTCAACGTTGCCATCAAAGTGGTTGGAGAGACGACCCATACCTTAGACTTCCATGACTTCTCAANTACCTCTGGTAAATTTGCATGAAGNTCNGCATAGACAGCTTCAGATGGTAAAAATAATAAAGCAGACTCAGCGGTTTCCCCGGGGACAATATACTTCTCTGATATATCACTGACATGCTTCAATACGTCTGTGGCAAGTGATTTTCTTGCTTGGTTTCTATCACGATCACTCTCAGCGTCTATGAGTAACCGATACGACTCCAACGGAAACTTTGCATCTATAGCTATCGGTCCGGGCGGGTAGGGTAAATTCAATAAGCAATCAACTCTTCTACCCCCGGATAAAGTAGCTTGAAAACTATAAAAATTTGGCGGCATAATTGATTTTACTAGATCTGCGAGTTGCACTTCGCCAAAAGCACCGCGTGCTTGTTTATTAGAGAGAATATCCTGGAGTCCAACTACCTGACTAGACAATTCTTCTATGTTTTTTTGTGCAGCATCTATTCTTACTAATCTTTCCTTAAGTTCACCAAGACTTGTTTGTTGACTGACGCGAGATTTTTCCATCCCCTCGCCAAATCGTTGTCCAAGATCCGCTAATCGCTCTTCAAGTTTTTGACTAACTGCTCGCTCTTGGGACTGCATCAGATCAACTAACCGGTTTTGATTTGCTAACTGGGTTTCTGATAATTGGTTTAAGCGCCCAGCCAACTCCCCTTGAGTAATAGCCAATTTATCGGTTGTATCTTTTGTCGAGGTGCGGGTCTCCTGGAGCTCTCTAATCACTTGTCTAGTTGAAGCCCCATTCCTAACAACTACAAATAATAACAAAACGAATAAAAAAAGGATCGGTAATATTATTATAAATAAATCTAAATCCACAAAAACAGTATCCATCTAGAATAGTTGTTACAATCACCACACTATATTGTATCGGATGAAGCGTCCAGAGAGCCTATCCTTGGCTACCACTTGACGCATAACTTTTCATGCCGTACCTATTTTCGTAAAAATTTAAAAGGTAATAGAATGGCCGTTATGCCGATAGTTTGGGCTCCAGATCCTGTGCTTAAAACCAAGTGCACACAGGTTAGCGAAATAGATGATAACATTCTAAGTCTCATGGAAGACATGTTAGAAACTATGTATCAAGCACCGGGGATTGGTCTTGCTGCACCACAAGTGGGTGTGAAACAGAGAATTATCGTGGTCGACTGTTCACCCAAAAACGAGGCCCCCAAGCCATATCGCATGATCAACCCAGAATTGGTTTCTGTATCGAAAGAACTTACTACCCAAGAGGAGGGTTGCCTTTCCCTTCCTGGGTTTTATGCTGAAATCACTAGGCCAGCCGAGGCACGAGTAAGATATACTGATGAAAAAAATAAACAACAAACCATAGATGTCGATGGTTTGCTGTCAGTTTGTATTCAGCATGAGATAGATCATCTGAATGGCATTCTCTTTGTGGATCACCTTTCTTCGCTTAAACGCAATATGATACTCAAAAAAATGGTTAAGGCTAAAAAAGAACAGGTTCATTAGGGTTTGCTGATAAAGGCTTATGTCGAAAAATAATAAAAAACTTAGACTAGCGTTTATGGGTACACCGGAATTTTCCGTACCAACACTTCAATCTCTTCTNTCTTTCGGCCATGATATCCGTGCGGTTTACACCCAGCCACCGCGCCCAGCCGGTAGGGGGAAAAAAGATAAAATCTCTCCAGTGCATTGTTTGGCAGAGTTGAACGGGCTTACCGTTAANACGCCCCATAGTTTGAAAAANGATGGGGAACAGCAATATTTTGAGGNACTAAGGTTAGATGCCGCAATTGTGGTAGCATATGGCCTTATTTTGCCAAAGGCATTTCTTGAAGCACCCCGTCTTGGTTGCATAAACATACACGCCTCAATACTTCCTCGTTGGAGAGGAGCAGCTCCAATACAACGCGCTATNATGGCCGGTGATTCCAAGACTGGCATTACCATTATGCAGATGGACGAACAATTAGATACTGGCCCTATGTTTACTAGAAGCGAAGTAGAGATCACAGACCAAACCACAGGAGAGACCTTACATCAATTACTATCCANTCTTGGTGCAGATATAATAAACACCACACTTAATGGCATTGATACNGGCGCCCTGGAGGCAATAAAGCAGCCACTGTCGGGAGCCTCGTATGCAAGTAAACTCTCCCGNGATGACGGACATATAGATTGGAATANGTCCGCNCTGGAGATTGAAAAGTTAGTTAGGGCTCTATACCCCTGGCCCGGCGCTTGGACGGAAATCGATGGTTCAAGAGTCAAAATTTTTGAAACGCAGGTAACTCCAGCATCGAAGCAAATATCCCCGCCTGGGGAGACTGTTGATGACAATCTCACCATTTCGTGCGGTCAAGGCTGTCTTCGCTTATTGCGTTTGCAAAAAGAGGGNAAAAAAGTGATGTCCGCTACTGAATATCTAAATGGNAGTCCAATATCTANAGGAACTAAGTTATCTTNACAGCACTCCACTTCACTTATNGGACCAGCGATGAGCCGCGTCTTTGTCTGCATCAATAGCTTCAACCCACTTGGAGCCTGAAGCCGTTTCTTCTAGCTTCCAAAATGGTGCTTTAGTCTTTAACCAGTCTATTAAAAAGTGGCATGCTTCAAATGCCTCTCCGCGATGCGCTGAAGCACACGCAACCAAAACGATTTGGTCACCTAAATNTAATTTTCCANACCTATGGATGATGAGACTGGCTTCAAGGTNCCATCTTTGATTCGCAATGGACTCAATATGTTCAAGTTGTTTTTCCGTCATCCCAGGATAGTGTTCAAGCGTCATAGACGAGATTNTTTCCGGNGCNGCAATATCGCGAACAAGCCCAACAAACGAAGTTAGGCCTCCTACTTTGTGATTGTTTTTTGTTAGTTTTGCTAACTCCAGTCCCATGTCGAAATCTTCTCGTTGCACCCTAATCAAAACATTAACCTCCGGTCACCGGCGGGAAGAAAGCAATCTCATCGCCTGTAGTAATTGCATGATCTAGGTCAACATACTCCTGATTTACCGCAACGCGAATGAGGCTGAGATCACTAAAAACAGCTCTATAGCTTTCACCTCGATTGATCAGCCAATCTAAAAGAGCCCTCACATCATTTATTTCAGATGGGACATCAACTGACTCCCCTGAGACGCCTAAGTTTGTCCTGATCCAGGCAAAATAAAGAAGTTTCATATCCCAAACTCACTAAATGGAAAATACTTCACAGTGTCTCCTTTCCTAATTCTTGTTGCCTCCTCAGGTAATTCAACCAAGCCATCCGCAAAAACTAATGAGGATAGTATTCCCGCACCCTCTTTTTCATACTTACTAAAAACTAACCCTTCTTTTTCATCTTCGCGTACTTTTACCCTAACAAACTCTTTTCGTTCTGGTTTTTTAGTGTAATCAAAATCTGCTCGACCAATAAACGGTCGTGGATAAATATCTCTAGCGCCAGAAAGATGAAGAATGATAGGGCGAGCAATTTGAAGAAAGGTAACCATTGCGGCAACAGGATTTCCAGGTAACCCAATAAAAAACGTTCCTTTCAATCGGCCGAGAGCTACAGGTCTTCCTGGTTTAATAGCTAATCTCCAAAATAGCAGTTCACCTGTCTTTTCAATAAAGTTTTTTACATGATCTTCCTCACCAGTTGATACCCCTCCTGAAGTAATGATCAAATCTTTCTGTTGAGTCGATGATAATACCGCTTTTTCGATAAGAGCAGGATTGTCGGGGATAATACCTATATCCTCCACTTCACATCCAAGCGCTGTAAGTAAATTCAGTAAAGTAAAGCGGTTGGAGTCGTAGATTTTGCCTCTAGCGAGCTCTTCACCAGGATTTATCACTTCATCGCCTGTAGAAAATACAGCTACACTCAGTGGTTTTCGAACACTCAACGAAACTTTACCTGTGGCAGCAGCCAATCCAATATCCTGCGGTCTTAATCGCGTGCCTGCTTCTAGCACGCGCGTGCCTGCGGCTATATCCTCTCCTAATAGCCGTCTGTTAGATCCACGTTTTATCCCAGGCGGGATTATTACTTTTTCATTTTCAAATTGGATGTCCTCTTGCATAAGAACGGTATCAGGATCTTCTGNGTGTGCGCCATTCGGCATCACGGCGCCGGTGAAAATTCTCACTGCCTCCCCTCTTTTTTGTATACGGTTAAGGGGCCTGCCAGCAGCAGCTTTTCCTATTACCGGCAATTCCGTAGTTCCCGTCTTATTAAGGTCATCAAAAAAAATTGAATAACCATCGACTGCAGAATTATTCTCTGCCGGCACATTTCCCAAGGCAATAACATTTTCTGCCAGAATTCTATTCAACGCTTTATTAAGTGCTATTTGTTCGGTCTCTGTTTTTATTGAAAGGCTATCCACGATAGATTTGAGAGCCTCGTCTATTCTGGTTAGCTTACCGCCAAAAGCAAAACAATCACTGGTTAATTGGACCATATTTTAAGTCACTTTTAGTTTTAAAAATTCAATTATAAATTCCGATATCGCGTTGTAATCGCTTATATCAAACACAGGAATGTCGAGACCGGATATTTTTATATCACTTACTAACATACATATTTTAGGGTCAGTTTGACAAATCAACTCTTTCCCAAGCTTACCACGATGTACTTCCAATTTGCTGTGATTTTCCTTTTTAAATCCCTCTATAAGGACAAGATCTACTGGCTTTAATTTACTCAACAACTCATGCAAGTTTGGTTCGTCTTTGTTACCTTGCTCATGAATTAGAGCCCATCGATGTTTCGAAGATATCAGCACTTCTTGAGCTCCGGCTCGCCGATGTTCGTAGGAGTCTTTTCCTGGTTTATCTATATCAAAATTATGATGTGCATGTTTAATTGTGGAAACCGTTAACCCTTTTTTGGCAAATGTCGGAATAAGGTTTTTTACAAGTGTTGTTTTTCCGCTATTTTGCCAACCCGCTATACCAAATTTCTGCATCGCTTTATTCTTTTGAATTTAAACTTGAGTGGTTGGGTAAAATTTAATCTTCTACGATTTTGTTTCTAGGACTTTCCGATGTAACGTGTAATAACCCGGACCTAAGGTAATCATAACCAGTCCAAATGGTAAGGAGTGCTGCAATCCAGAGACAAACCTCTCCTATTGATAAAGCCGGGATGGGGGTGGGACCCGCGTCGCCAATAATTAGAAAACCAATTGAAATCATTTGCAAACTAGTTTTCCACTTGGCGAGTTTACTGACTGGCAAGCCAACTCTTATTTCTGCTAAGTACTCTCGTAGNCCTGACACCAAGATTTCCCTTAGCAAAATAACCAGTGCAGGAAGCACGGTCCACCCAGTAATGTAGTCAAAGGCGCAGAGTTCTAATAAACAGGCCCCCACTAGCAATTTATCGGCAATAGGATCAAAGAGGCGTCCCATCGCAGTTTGATGGTTGAGATACCTTGCAAGGTATCCATCCAGATAATCTGTCAAGCAGGCAAAGCTATAGACTGCTAATGCAGCCCATCTAAAGCCCGGACTACCAATCCAAATAAACCCTATAAGCAAAGGTATAATTGCTATTCGCGTCATCGTAAGAATGTTTGGCAAACTTTTCATCTGGCTATCTTAAGCTGAAAGTTTTTCAGACGAAATAGTTTCCTTAATTTTCGTTACAATTGTTCGTGGGCTTTAACCTTCATGAAAATGGTGATAAATTTGTTTCGCAAGGTTTTTACTTATTCCGTCTACCAGTTCCAAGTCCCTCAGCCCTGCTCTTGCGACGGCTCTTGCTGATCCAAAATGGAAAAGAAGTTCTTTCTTCCTTTTTGGTCCAACCGCCGGAATTTCATCAAGAATTGATCGTGTTAATGATTTAAAACGCCTTGCCCTATGGGTTTCTATAGCAAATCGATGGGCTTCATCTCGAAGCCTTTGAAGATAGTGTAATAACGGATCGTTGGGCTCAAGGGAAAAAGCTCTTTTTCCAGATTGGTGGAAAACTTCTCTACCAGCATTACGATCCGGTCCTTTTGCAATCGCGACAAAACAAATGTCAACTAGCTTTAATTCTTCAGCAACTTCTAAGGAGGTTGAGAGATGCCCAGCTCCACCATCAATTAAAACTAAATCTGGTTTTACCGTTGTTTGGCCGCTCTCCAAAGAATTCGCAACCTTTGAGAACCGCCGTCGTAATACTTGCCGCATCATATAATAGTCATCACCACCGGCTTTTGCTTTATTAGCGGTCTTAACTTTTAAATTTTCAGGTACTTGTGGATACGGATCCTTAATTAGCGCGTCTTGGATATTGAATTTTCTATAGGAATTTTTCTCGAAACCATCTGAACCGGCCACGATCATGGCGCCTACAGCGTTTGTTCCTTGGATATGGCTATTATCGAAGACCTCTATCCTTTCTGGTGTTTTTGGAAGCGTAAATATTTTAGCTACACGCTTTAGGAGACTTAATTGCGTTATTTGCGTAGCGCGATTACGAGCTAGAGCCTCCTTTGCATTATCCTGAGCATGGAGGATAAGCTTTTTTAATTCGCCCTTTGCAGGTATTATCAACTTCACTTTACCGCTTGACCTTGATGAGAGCGCCTCAGTCAACAAACTAGCGTTGCGAATATTATTGCTTAAAAGAAGTCGCCGCGGCACCTGCTTATTTTCATAAAACTGGCCCAAAAAGGCNTCTAGAATAGATTCTTGNTCGTCAAGTATGTGGTGACGCGGAAAATAAGCCCTATTCCCAAGGTTTCTTCCCCCCCTAAAGAAAAAAACTTGAACACAACTAAATCCTTTTTCGGTATGCAGAGCAATGACGTCGGCGTCGCTTACACCTTTTACATTAATATCTTGTTTTGATTGTATTTGAGTTAGTGCTTGAATTCGATCACGATAAATTGCTGCTCGCTCGTAATCTAAATTTTTACTAGCTGCTTCCATACGCACAGAGAGTGTTTTTTGGACGGAGACAGTGTCTCCAGACAAAAAAGACCGCGCCTGATTTACTAAATCCATATATTCAGCTTTTGTAACAAAATTTACACAAGGAGCCGAACAACGCTTTATCTGGTACTGAAGACATGGGCGTGTTCGGTTTTTGAATACGTTATCGCTGCAGTTTCTTAACAAAAAAGCTTTCTGCAATGCCGTTAAAGATCTGTTTACGGCTCCTGCAGAAGCGTAGGGACCGAAATAATTGCCCGGNCGCCTTTGGGATCCGCGGTGTTTAATCAATATNGGCCAATCATCNTCTTGTGAAATATATATATGAGCAAANGATTTATCATCACGNAGCAAAACGTTGAAGCGNGGTTTGAATTGTTTGATCAGATTACTNTCTAGTAACAATGCTTCAACTTCTGTNTGTGTTGTTATTATTTCAAGCTTTCGCGTTTCACTCACCATCCTCAATATTCGTTGTGATATGCGCTCCGGCTTGGTGTAACTTACGACGCGCTTTTTTAGATTCACTGCCTTCCCAACATACAGAACATTTCCTCCTTCATCGAGCATACGGTAGACACCCGGTTTTTGGGGCAATGAGGGGATCTGCGATTTTATTAAATCCCTTCCGGTTTGGATGTTAGTTTTCTGCACTTTTCCGTCAGAATCAATGGAGGATTTTGTGTCCAAGGGGCCTTCTTTCTTGGTTAAAATTTAGAATATGGCGATCCCAAATTTTAGCTTAACAGAAGAAAAAAAAGAAGCTGCTTTTTAATCCACTATGGCTGTGGACAAAGCTGGGGATAAGCTGATGAGATATCGATTATCGTCACAGATACCCTCAAAATCTGCATTTTGCTTAAAATATAGGCACTGTTTTTAACCTATTGAAAAGTAATNCTTTTTTTCTTTTACGTTTCATCCTTCTATTTTCATTGCCGGCGTGATGTGATTTTTATCNCTAAAAAATACAAAATTTGGGAACTGTGTACAATCAGTCCCTTCATTTACAATATTCCTCATAATATCTGACAGTTTTTGCACATTTAAAACGTTCTAATTGATATAAATAAAAGTTTTTTTTTACATTGAATATCGAATACAACTTAGTATTTACTTGATTTAAAATTTAATTTCTAAAAAAATAGATTTCTTTATTTGTCAAGAGGCCTTTTAAGTGCAGATATGTGACAATTATTTCTTATAAGCTAGTTTGAGATCGTGAAACCCATAAATAAATCAGCAATCGTAACCGGAGCGGCGAAACGAATTGGAGCAGGAATTGCAATGGCTCTAAGCAGCCAGGGATGGTTTGTCTATCTGCATTACAATTCCTCAAGCGAAGAAGCAAAAGAGGTTCTTTATAAAATCAAAAGCAGCGGCGGTAATGGCCAATTGATAAATATGGATTTAAGTTATCCAGATTGTGGTGAACAAATAATCAATCAAATTGATAAGGCTGCACCACCAGTGGAATTATTAATAAATAATGCCGCTAGGTTCGAATACGATAATATATCGAATATTAATAGTGCATCGTTGGATCAACACTTTTTTGCCAATGTTCGAGGCCCAATACTTCTTAGTAAGGCTTTCTTTGAGTTAGTAGAAAAAGGGCAGCAAGGTTGCGTTATTAATATTCTCGATAATAAAATCTTTGCCCTCAATCCCGATTATCTATCGTACACAATCAGTAAAGCCGCATTACAATGCGCAACAGAGACATTTGCTATGGCAATGGCTCCGCATGTCCGTGTTAATGGTATTGCACCAGGGATAACGCTTGAAAGTGGCGGACAAGGAGAGAGTAGTTTCCAAAAAGGACAAAAAATGAGCCCTATTGGTAAAGTTTCCTCAGTCGAGGACATTATAAAGGCACTTTTCTTTATTGTTAATACGACATCCCTAAATGGTCATATAGTCACGATTGATGGTGGACAAAGATTGCAAAAACTTGATAGGGACGTTGCTTTTTTATGATCCCTAACATCGGATTTTAGTCTTATGGCAGATATTGTTACAAAACTTTTTCTGGAAGATTTAGAGGTATTGGTAGATATTGGTATTCATGATTTTGAAATCAATAAACCACANCGNCTTCAGGTTTCAGTGAGCGTTTCATTAGACCCAGCTCTAATTGGTGATGCAGATGAGATAGGGGCGACCTTTGATTATGACTTCATAAGATCCGAGATTAAAGAGCTGGTCGGCAGCAGAAGGTTCAACCTACAAGAAACACTCTGCCGACTCATCCTCGAAAAGATCACTGTAGAAAAAAGTGTTGTGGGAGCTACGGTTACCACAAAAAAAATCGATGTATATCCCGACTGTGCTGGTGTTGGAGTTCAAATGACTTATACCGCTTAATATTTTTGTATATATAATATTATTTGGAGCTTATATCAGCATGATAAAAATCCTAGCCATCACAGATATTCACCACGGCCAAGCCTTTGAAACAAAAAAGAGTGGCTCGGCTTTATCATTATTAGACCGTTTTGTGCAGCATGCAAATCAAACTAAGCCTGACTTCATAGTTGACTTGGGTGACAGGATCAACGATGTCGATNAGAAAACTGACTATCGATTGATGCAAGAGGTAGCAGAGAAATTTAAACAAATTTCCATTCAAAGAGAGCATGTTTTGGGAAATCATGATGTGGCGTTCCTGAGCAATAAAGATAACGAAATCCTTTTAAATGCCCCCGTAGAAAGTAGAAGCTTTATTATGAGGAGTTGGCATTTTATTTTTTGGTCACCCGACACACAATATTCTACCAAATCTGGTTTTCCTCAGGATGCTAAAGCAGTTGATTGGTTGGANACTACGCTTGAAAAACACTCGGGACCAACCGCTCTTTTTTGCCATGTTCCGCAAGTTCCTGGAAATTTAGATGGAAATTATTGGTTTGAACAGAACCCCTGGGCAGCTGCCCTTCCTTATAAGGATCGCGTCCTGGACATTCTTGCAAATCATCCGGGCATTCAGATTACTTTCGGTGGCCACTTACATTGGCCGAGATTAAACACATTAAATGGAATACATCACATTACCCTTCCTTCAATAATAGAGAGTTTNTTTTCAGGAGGAGCAGCCTGCGGCTCGTGGGCAGAGATATGCATCTCAGACGATCTAGCAATAAAGATTTACGGTCATCAAAATCTGGAATGGAAATTACCTCTGAGAAAATATGGCGATAAATGGCCGACCCCAAGATTGGCTTCAAGGTAGAAAAACCGCAGTATTTTAACTGCAAGAGGCACCGCCTAGAACACAAAATTTCGAACAGTGTTGATGATTTAAATATATCTTTTTACCAGCCTCAGACAGAGTTTTTCCTAATTCGAATTCTCTCTCGTACGGAAGCAGAGTACATGAGACTACAATGGGTCTTTTTTGTCCTTTTCGTTTCACAACCATTCGCGAAGATGCACACATTTGTGTTTCAGGTCTAACAGAGAGGATTTCCCAGCAATTCGTAGTTATTTCTGGCACATCCACTGTGATATCCATTTCGGGAAAGATAACTAACTCACTAGGATTATATGCATCTAGTTGCAGACCAAGCTCGTCAAACAAGGTTTTATAACCTTCACGACAGTCGTTATCACTTTCTTGTGACAAACTTCGACCAGCGACATTTATTGTATATTTATTATCTCTCAACCACTTCAAACCTTTTATCATCGGATCCCAAGTTCCAACGCCTCGCTCAACTTCATGCAGGTCTTTGTTGTAATGATCTATAGATACCCGAAATACTATTTTTTTAGCGCCAAAAACTTTTTTCAACTGCAGCAACCCATCAATTTTGTTTTGCAGCGGCTTCATAGCATTCGTTAACACCATTATTGAAAGGTCTCGCCTCTGACATTCCTCAAGCATTTTTAAAAAGTCTGGGTTTAAAAACGGTTCGCCACCTGTAAAGCCGATCTCACAGTTTTTGCCCGACAGTTCCTCTAATTCGTCAAGAAACTCAACTACATCAGCGAAAGAAAGGTAAACCAGTCGATCATTTTTTGGCGAAGATTCTATGTAACAATTCGAACAAGCTATATTGCAGAGTGTACCTGTATTAAACCAGAGTGTTTTGAAACCATTAAATTCAACGAAAGCCCTTTGATCTCCATCTCTTGTTATTAGCGGGTTGGAAAATTTTACCAACGTATTTGTCATGATAATCCTTAANTTNTCTATTTTCGACTAAAGCCCTTGTAAAAGTNGCCGCTACTTCCACGTCTTAATTTATAATGCTAACGTTGGNCTNCCTGATCGCAAGCNATTACATNTTTTACTTTACCAAAAAAACATTTACAGGCAATTGATGAACGAAAATCAAAGTATTAATCGACCAGACAGTTCTGCAGAGAACCANGCGCGCCGTCACGACAAGTTTTCGCAACAATTAGTCGGCGCTACAACTCCCGACCTTAAATCATCTGTTGCCGAGCAAGACGCTGGCCGTGAATTCAAAATCGTATCAGAATTTAAGCCCTCCGGGGATCAACCGTCAGCTATTTTTGAATTAACAGATGGCTTAAAAAACTCAGCATGGGATCAAGTTCTCTTGGGTGTAACTGGCTCTGGAAAAACATTTAGCATGGCTCACGTCATACAAAATGTGCAACGGCCCACTTTAATCTTAGCGCCCAACAAAACACTAGCTGCTCAACTTTTTGGGGAAATGAAAGCTTTTTTCCCAGACAATGCTGTAGAGTATTTTGTTTCCTATTATGATTATTATTTACCTGAAGCCTATGTTCCTCGTACTGATACCTATGTTGAAAAGGAAGCTTCTATCAATGAACAGATAGATCGAATGAGGCACTCTGCGACACGAGCACTACTAGAACGTGAAGACGTAATAATTGTGGCTTCCGTTTCCAGTATTTATGGCATTGGAGCAGTAGAGACATATGGAAATATGACCGTTATACTTAAGGTTGGGTCGTCTCTGGAACCCCAAGACCTGCGAAAACGGCTTGTAGAGTTGCAATACCGCAGAAACGATACAAATTTTCAGCGCGGTTGTTTTAGAGTACGGGGTGACACCTTAGAGATTTTTCCTGCTCACCTAGAGGATAGAGCCTGGCGGCTTTCCTTTTTTGGAGAAGAACTAGAAAGTATTCAGGAGTTTGATCCCCTGACTGGCGAAAAGACATCGGAATTAGAGCAAGTCAGGGTCTTTGCTAACTCGCACTATGTGACCCCAAAACCTACACTTAACCAGGCAATCAATGAAATAAAAATCGAATTAAAAGCCCGTCTTAAAGAGCTGCACGAAAACAGTATGCTACTGGAGGCACAACGCCTAGAACAAAGAACTACATTTGATCTGGAAATGATAGCTGCCACAGGTTCTTGCGCCGGAATTGAAAATTACTCCCGATATCTCTCCGGCAGAGAGGCCGGCCAGGCACCACCTACTCTTTTCGAATACTTACCCGAGAATGCCCTTTTGATGGTGGACGAAAGCCACGTAACCGTACCGCAAATAGGAGCGATGTATAAAGGTGACTTTGCCAGGAAATCAACCCTCTCACAATACGGCTTCCGACTTCCCTCTTGCTTAGACAACCGTCCATTAAAATTTGAAGAGTGGGACGTGATGCGACCCCAAACAATTTTTGTTTCTGCAACCCCAGGTCCCTGGGAGTTAGAAAAAACAGATGGTGTATTCACGGAGCAGCTCGTGAGGCCAACGGGTCTAATAGATCCAGTTTGCATAGTTCGGCCAACAAAAAGCCAGGTAGACGATGTTATAGCCGAGTGTAAGAACTGTGCGGAGCTCGGACAACGTGTCCTTATAACAACACTCACAAAAAGAATGGCCGAAGACTTAACCGAATACATGTTAGAGGCGCAAGTTAAGGTCCGGTACATTCACTCAGATATTGATACGCTCGAGCGAATTGAAATTATACGTGATTTAAGGTTGGGTGTTTTCGACGTATTAATAGGAATAAATTTACTTAGGGAAGGATTAGATATTCCGGAGTGCTCACTCGTTGCAATACTAGATGCGGATAAGGAAGGCTACTTAAGATCACGCACCTCATTAGTACAAACCATAGGGAGAGCAGCTCGGAACGTCGATGGACGGGTGATACTTTATGCGGACAACCTTACAGGAAGTCTCGAATATGCCATAAATGAGACGGACCGTCGCCGCAAAAAACAAAGTGAATACAACTTAAAACATGGTATTACCCCAGAGTCGGTAAAAAAGAATATTGGTGATATTCTTGAGAGTGTCTATGAACGAAGCGACCGAATAACAATTGATGCCGGCGAGAGTGGCAGCGAGCTGGTAGATAAAGATTTAAAAACAATCATAAAGGAATTTGAAGTCCAAATGAAAGAAGCGGCCGCAAACTTGGAGTTTGAGGAGGCTGCCCGGTTAAGAGATGAAATTAAACGCCTGGAGGCCGCAGAGCTAGGCATGACTTTAGATGGCAAGCCATTACCGAGAGGCGGAGTGATAAGATTATCGTCGGCCAAGTCTTCTAAAGCCAAAAATATTGCTCCAAACCCGAAGAAATCAATACAAAAACAGCGCGCAAGGCGGTGATAATCAGAGGAAATAATAAAATGGGCAGAAATATCGGGTTAATTACGGGCGCAGCNTCAGGAATAGGACTGAGAACAGTAAAACGTCTCTTAAAAAAAGGTTGGGAAATCTACGGTCTCGACAATGATAAAAATGGTTTAGAACAGTCTTCAGAAGAGATAGATAATTCTAACTACATTGCAAAACCATGTGACTTAAGAAGTGAGGAAGCTCTTAAAAAGATTTTTGCCGAAATACAGAAAAATCAACAAAAAATTAATGCACTAATCGCGTGCGCGGGGGTTTTAAAACTGGGGACACTTGAAGATATGTCTACAGAAGATTTTGATGCAGTGTTTGATATTAACGTGAGAGGTTTGTGGTTATCAGCAAGAGAAGCTCTCCCCTTTTTGAAAAATGCAGCCAGTCACGGCGAACTTTCCAGGATTATTTTACTATCTTCAGTTTCAGCATTGCGACCTAAAATAGATAGTGGGGCTTACTCGGCTTCAAAGGCGGCCGTTAGTCAGCTCACTAGAGTACTCTCTGTTGAATGCGCAAAGTATGGAATTACGGTAAATGCTATAGCGCCAGGAACTGTAAACACACCTATGGTGAACAAAAAGAGTACTCCCCAAAGCCAAGGAAATTGGAGACCGTCTGGTCCTTCTCCCCTTGGTAGAATTGCCGAGCCATCAGATATAGCAAATGTAATTGAATTTCTTTTGTCAAAAGAAGCATCCTATGTAACAGGAACGACAATACCCGTAGACGGTGGTACACAGGCTGCTTTCATACCGCCAACTTAATTTAATAATTCTAGAAATTAAATTAGAAAACTGCCCAAAACCATACACAATATTATCGTATTTTTTGATATGATAGTTTAAGAAATTAACAGCTTTCTTCTGGATGAACGTATTATGTCCGACCCCGAAAAAGAAATTGAAGCCGAATTATCAAGAGAGAAGTTGCTTGATAAAATCAAGATTCTAGAGGATAGACTTTTACAAAAAGAAGAATTGATTGAGATCTTGAAGGAGTATAACCAAAAATTTATCAGGCAATCCGAAAAACTGACAAGCATCCTCGAAAAACAACAGCAGAACGGATTGAACGAACGTGAACAATTCCTATTGAAGAAAGTTGAACAAGTAATTTCCAAAAACAGTTCCAGGACTGACTATGAGGAGAGCACAATTAGCGATATNAAACGGTCGGTTACAGGACATAAAATCCTCAGCTCTTTTTCAGCTACTGGAGATCCTATAACTTCCGCTGCAAAAGAGATCGAGTTTTACCGAGATTTTTATAACGTGGAAGATACGCAGGATGACAAGGTAAATTCAAAATCATCGAATACCACCAATCCCTTCCAAAAGACGATTGAACGGATAAAAACTTCGGAACTATCTGAAAACGATCAGGGTCAACTTCAATCACCCCCGAGNAATCTAATGACGGAATCACGGGGAGATGAGCTTGATGAGTCAATTAACAAAACAATGAACTCTCATTCCTCTGCGAAACCTAAAGGACGTTTTAAGATCCGTTGAACACTTTCACTAAAACAGGCCCTATTCTATCACCACGCTAACGGAACCAAGTTTTCCAAAGTCAGCAACCACAATATCACCTTGTCTAATTGGAATGGGCGTTGTGCAACTACCTGTTGTCACCACAGCTTTATTATCTAATGGTATTTCGTTTTGAGAAAGTTCGTTAATTAACCATGTCAACGCGGTTATTGGATGGCGTAAGACATTGGCCCCAGAACCAAAATTTTTTGTACTACGGCTCGTTGATATTGTGACTTTTTGCTTAGCCAAGTCAGTTTCTTTCCAATTAAATTCCACTTCATTTCCGATTACAAAATGATGCGCGCAAGCATTATCTACGATCAATTTATTCTCTCCTACTTTCTCAAAATGCTCAAATCGAGAATTTGGTAATTCAATCGCTAGATGAAGCTTATCAATTGCTTCCAATACCTCATTTTCGGTGTAAAGGCCTTGTTTTGGTTGCAAACGTTTGCCCATACTAAATGCAAACTCGGGCTCAGCGACTGCCATCCTATTGTTTTCAAATATGAGTTTAGACCCGGATGTATAGGTATTTTCATGCAACAAAAGCCCCGCGATAGGCGCGCTGACCCCAATATGTTTTTGGCCGGCTTCGCTTGTCGCAGCGATTTTCCATCCAAAAATTGGTTTTGAACTCAAGGCTGCATATTCCATTTGAATTTGATAGGCCTCTAATCGGTTGGATGGCGCTAAATCTTCCGGAAAATCCTTCAATGCATGACCGTTTTGCCATGCTTCCCAGATGAGACTTGAGGCTCGCTTTTTTTTGCTTTTGCTTATCAATGTAATCCCCTCTAAACCCTACCAATTTTCGGCATGTGGTCGTATCTCCACATCAAAACTCCACGCCCCCTTTGACTGATTTGCAACATGGAAGACTTCATCAGCTATTTCTTCTGGTTTTATAAAAAAATCATCTGGTTTGTCGGGATATCTCTTGCGCGTCCACCTCAAATCTATAACCGCATCTATAGTGACATATGCGACATGCACGCCTTTAGGACCAGCCTCCCGAGCAATTGATTGTGCCAGTATTCGTTGAGCTGCTTTCGTCGGAGCGAAAGCCGCATAGCCGGCTCGCCCCCGGTGGGCGGCCGTATTACCGGTACAAATCAATGAACCATAGCCTGCCTCCATCATTTTAGGCAGAGTGAATTGCGCTAGATGTAAAAGGGCCATCGTATTGACCTNAAANGTTTTTTCAAGATCGCTGGGATCGATTTCCATAAATGTCCCCCAGGCCCCAGACACGGCATTATGAATAACAACAGACGGATGCCCTAAATCTTTGGCAATTTTTTTCAAAGTTTCTTTTAAGGCTGTCGTGTCTGTTACATCGCAAGGAAAAGCGTGCGCATTTTCAATTTCGCTTTCGAGTTGTTCAAGTCGGTCACCTCGACGAGCTAACATCGCTACTGAGTAGCCCGAGTTCGCAAATTTACGTGCAATTGCATTTCCAGTTCCCCAACCAACACCTGTAATGACGCAAGTTTTCTTACCCAAAACGATCTCCATCTGCTCTTTAAACTTCTAAATGATAATTTATAGAATCAAGCACAGGGATCCTAAATATGATTCCATTCTAATCAGCTTTATTTGACGAAGTTTCAATGCAACGATGAGCACGTTTTAAAAGCAAAAATATATTGGGTGCGTACCTGACGGAAATTTGCGTGCGTCAAAGTTATTAGGAGTTAACAAAAATGTCTGATTACATACAAACGGCTCTTGTTACGGGCGCTGGAAACGGAATTGGCCGTGCTACAGCAATAGCTTTGGCTAAGTCGGGTCGAAAAGTAAGCTGTGCCGATATTAAAATGGATGACGCGCAACGAACTGCTGATGCGATAATGCAGCAAGGGGGAACTGCGCATGCGGTAAGTGCAGATGTGGGGTCAATCTCTGAAATTGAGGCCATGATAAAAGAAACTCTGTCTGTTTGTGGATCGCTAGATATNATCGTNAACAATGCCGGNATTACTCGAGCAGCATATATCATGGATCTCACCGAAGAGGATTGGGATAGAATTCATAGGGTCAACGCAAAGGGGGTTTTCTTTTGCCTACAAGGCGCCGCTCGACAAATGATTGAGCAAGGTCTAGGGGGTCGAATAATCAACATAGCATCCATTGCCGGGAAAGGTTTCTCGGGTACGTCAAACGCCGCTTATTCAGCGAGTAAAGGAGCTGTAATTAGTCTAACCCGTACTGCTGCCCAGCAACTTGCAAGACATGATATAAACGTGAATTCCATTTGTCCGGGCGTTACCACAACTGAAATAGTGGAAAAACTCTCAGTGGATAGGGCAAAGGCCCAGGGTATTACTAAAGAGGAAATGATGAAAGAGATGAGCAAAGACATACCGCTTCAACGCGCTAATGAACCCGAAGATATCGCGGCNATGGCCGTATTTTTGGCGTCAAATGGTGCCCGAAANATCACAGGGCAATCCTTCAACGTAGACGGCGGATTAATAACCAGTTAATAATGCTTTTACNGATTCAANNATTATGTATAGTCATTAANAAAATTTTTAGTGTTAATTNNATAAAAATAGTCAGGATGNGCTAGTTGGCGATAAAGAAGANNATATCTAAGGCCACNATATTTCAAACTGTGCGTTCTAGCTTGATTAATGCTGTTAACTCCCGTGATTTAAAAATTGGCGAAAGACTGCCAACCGAAGCAGAGCTGGCTATTTTTTTTGGTGCTTCGCGGCCAACGATTAATAAGGTCCTACGTTCTCTGGCTCAGGACGGCTTCCTCGCGACGAGAAAAAGAGGTGGTACAATCGTATTGGGGCCAAAAGGGATTAACATCTCGTTAATGGAGATTTCTGACCATGTATCAAAAATCNAAAAGTCCTATCGATTTGTCCTCGAAAAATGTTTTAAAGGTAGCAGTGGGTCTGGCGGTATCAACTGGCCAGGCATTATCGAGGAAACGCCCTTGCTTGTGATAGAATGCGTACACTTCAGTGATAATATTCCAATACAACACGAAAAAAGGTTTATTAACCTCCATTCAGCACCCGAGGCTGGCTCGGTTGATTTTTCATCTGTTTCCCCGGGTAAATGGATCAAGAATTACATTCCTTTTCCTACCGTAACACAAGAATTAGGGGCTATCGGGGCAGGCAATTCACTGTC
>FUFK010061980.1_pt1 | contig 50690 bp, 80 predicted proteins | sample 1021851 | NCBI WGS metagenome assembly FUFK01 (sample SAMEA51879418, study PRJEB19060) | metagenome | reverse complement strand
TGGGAAGACCCATCAAATAGTTTTGCTCAATATGCACAGCTTGAAGTACTCATTAATGAGCATATCCTCAAGCAGACTGCAGGAATATAAGGAGAGTAATTTATGTCTATGAATAGAGCGCAATTTGCTAAAATGCTCGAGCCGGGATTGAATACTCTTTTTGGTCTTGAGTATGACTCATATCCTGCAGAATATCAGGCTGTCTTTGATGCAAATACATCAAACAGAGCTTTTGAAGAAGATGTTTTATTAACAGGTTTTGGTAATGCACCAACAAAAGATGAAGGTGCTCCAGTATCTTATGATTCAGGTTCTCAAGGATATACTGCAAGATATCAACATGAAACAGTTGCTTTAGCTTTCTCAATAACAGAAGAAGCAGAAGAAGATGGACAATATGGTTCTATCGCTTCAAGATATACAAAGGCATTAGCTAGAAGTATGTCAGCTACAAAAGAGATTAAAGCATCTAACATTTTAAACAATGCAACATCAGCAGGTGTTTATGCAGGTGGAGATGGTGTAGCACTTTTAAGTACATCACATCCAACACCAAGTGGAAATCAAAGTAACACTTTGGCAACTGCGGCAGATTTGTCTGAAACATCTATTGAATCACTTTTAATTCAAATTGCAGATATGAAAGATGATAAAGGTTTAAGAATAGCGGCACAGGGAACAATGTTAATTATTCCGACTGCATACACCTTTACTGCACAAAGAATCCTAGATTCAGAATTGAGAGTTGGTACTGCAGATAATGATATTAATGCATTAAGAAGTGGTAGATATATGCCACAAGGTTATCACATTATGAGAAGATTAACCGACAGTGATGCATTTTTCATCAAAACAGATGTTCCAGATGGACTTAAAATGTTTCAAAGAACACCATTAAAAAGAGGTGTTGAAGGAGATTTTGAAACAGGTAATGTCCGTTATAAAGTTCGTGAAAGATATTCTTTTGGTTTTACAGACTGGAGAGGTCTTTTTGGAACTGAGGGAGCGGCTTAAATTGTATCTCATGGGTGGGTTTAATCGCCCACCCTTATAATTAACCTTGACTACGAAAGTAGACAATAGCCAAGACAAGGAGAATTAACATGGCTAAATCAACCTTTTCTGGACCAGTTGTATCAAATAATGGTTTTATACAAGCAGGTTCAAATTCAATTGTAAATATTACAGCAGAAACAACATTAACATTTAATGACCATGCAGGTCGTATTATTGAAATAAATGATGCTGATGGTGCAGTGACATTGCCATCAATTAAATCTGGTGAGTTAGGAGCTTCATATAGATTTTTTATTGGCACAGATGCTACTGATTTAGATATTAAAACAGATGGAACTGACAAATTCGTTGGTTCATTAACAGTTGCAATAACAGATGATGCAGAAAAAACTTTTATACCTGCATCAACAAATGATGTTATTTCGTTAAATGGTGGTACACAAGGTGGAGATAAATTTTCTTATCTTGAGATTACAGCATTAGCAACTGCAGAATATCTAGTACAAGGTGTTTTAATAGGTTCTGGTTCATTAGCTACACCATTTGCTGACAGTTAATAGGAGGATTTAATGGCTGATATTACATCAAGCACTATCCTTTCTGAAAATACTCGTCAAATTGTGATGGCTTTCCAATATCAATATGTAGATACTGGAAATGAATCTGCAGTAACTAAAGTTGATGTTTCAACATTACAAGCCAATGCTAATGGTGATGCATGTACAGGTGTTAAAATACTTAAATGTACATGGGTTGTGAAAGGCATGACTGTACAAGTTTTGGCAGATGCATCAACAGATATAATTATGCTAAATCTTGATGAAGGGCAATCTGGTGAAGTTGATTATACTGATGTTGGTGGTTTACCAAACACAAAACAAACAGGCACAAGTCCTACTGGTGATATAAAATTTACGACCACAGGTGCAGGTGCAGGCGATTCTTATCAGATTGTTTTAACAATGAAAAAGAAATATGGATAAGGTAAATTATGGCAACATCAGGAACAGTTGCATTTAGACCTAATGTTGAAGAAATAATAACTGAGGCTTATGAAAGATGTGGTTTTGATATTCAAACAAGAACTGGGTATCAAGCCATATCAGCAAGAAGAAGTTTAAATTTATTATTTTCTGAATGGGCTAATAGAGGCATAAATTATTGGACAGTAACACAAAGAACTTTAAATCTTACAGCAGATACATCTTCTTATGATTTACCTGCAGGTATAACAGATATATTAGATGTTGTTATTTATGATAGTGCTGATGCAACAAGAACAGACACAATAATTAATAGAATTACAATATCTGAATATAATCAAATACCAAATAAATCAGACACAGGAAAACCTAATCAATACATGTTAGATAAAGGTAGACAATCTGGTTCTAATAACATTTACAAATTATTTTTATGGCAAACACCAGATAGAAGCACATATAGATTAAATTATTGGTCAATGAACCAATTAGAAGATATAACTGCATCAAATGAAGATACAGATATTCCTTATACATGGTCAGAATGTATTTGTGCAGGTTTAGCAAGTAAATTATCTGTTAAATATGCACCAGATAAATTCCCATTATTAAACAATTTATATAAAGAAGCATTTGAATATGCATCTACAAATGATAATGATGGTGTTAGTTTAAAATTACAACCAACAGGGTTAAATTTAAGATAATGGCTCGGTTTGCTTCTGGAAAAAAATCAAAAGCAATCAGTGATATATCTGGTTTTAAGGTAAAATATACCCAACTTAAAACAACTTGGGATAATTTAAGAGTAGAGCCAGAAGAATATAGTCCTAAACATCCACAATTAACACCTGCAAAAAATGTTGTAGATGCTACTGCATTATTTAATCCAAGACCAGACAATGACCCAGAAAATGTAGAGATACGATTTGGTTTTACAAAAAACCCTTTTGTTTCAAGATTAGAAAGAAGTCAAACATCTATAGGAATACCTGCATTTGGAAGAATTGGTGGTTTTACACCAGAGGTTATTCAAAGTTCAACACCTACTCCAACTGGTCAAAATGGTGTTGGTAATCTAGGCACTTCTACATTTACAATACAACATGAAGAAACAGGTTTAGCAGGAACAGGTGCTATTGGTACTATAACAGTATCAAATGAGGTTGATGAAACTGGAATTGCAGGCACAGGTGCAGTTGGAACAACAACAGCAACACCAACAACATATACAGTTACAGTTGTATCAACAGGAAGTGGTAATAAATATGTTATTAATGGCACACAACAAGCAACACTATCACTTACAAGAGGAAATACATATGTATTTGACTGGTCAGATAGCACTGCACAAGGACATCCATTAAGATTTTCAACAACATCTGATGGCACACATAATAGTGGTTCAGAATACACTACAGGTGTTACAAAAGATGATAGTGGATACAAAACAACTATTGTTGTAAGTGGTGATGCACCAGATAACTTATATTATTATTGTCAAATACATTCAGGCATGGGTGGTGCTATCAATGTATCATTCACAGCATCTGTAACATTAGAAACATCTTTAACTGAGACAGGTGTTGCAGGTACAGGTGCAGTTGAAGGATTTGGTGTTTCAGGCAATGGTAACGTACAAATCAATGTATCAGGAACATCAGGTGTTGCAGGAACTGGTGCAGTAGGAAATGAAATATCCTCCTTGCAAGTGATTGAAACTGGTGTTGCAGGTATTGGAACAACAGGAACAGAAAGCATTGAGGCTGATGCTGTAATAACAGAAACAGGTGTTGCAGGCACTGGTGCGATAGGTAATTACACTGTATTCTCTGGAACTAACGTAGCTGTTACAGGAGTGGCAGGAACTGGTGCAGTTGGTTCTGAAAGTATAAGAATTGATTTTACCATAACTGAAACTGGTGTGGCAGGAACTGGTGCAATAGGTACAGAAGTGCCAGAAGCATCAATAATTGAGACAGGAATAGCAGGAACTGGTGCGATAGGAACAGAGGCATTAGAACTTAATGCAGTAGAAACTGGAGTGGCAGGAACTGGTGCAGTTGAGGGTTTTGGAGTAACTGGTGATGGAAATGTCCAAATAAACGTAACTGGCACATCTGGTGTAGCAGGTACTGGTGAAATAGGTAATGAAGTATCATCTTCACAGGTCATAGAAACTGGTGTAGCAGGCACAGGTGCTATTGGTACTGAAAGTGTTACTGTAAACCAAGAGTGGGGTAGTGGCACTTGGGGTGATGGAACATGGGGTAATTAAATGAACTTTACACAATTAGAAACAAACATAAAAAATTTTATAGAAGATGATTCAACTGAATTAGATACATCAATACCAGAGATAATCAAACAAGCAGAAAGTATGATTTTTGCTAGATTGCCTAATTTACCATGTTATAGACAAACAAATACTGGTAATTTTGTAATAGGCACAGCCACAATAAATGTGGCAAATGCTAGAATGATTAGACAAGTTCAATTAACAACATCATCAAGCAATGTTGTCTATTTAAAACATAGAACAGACAGTTATATAAAAGATTTTAGACCTAATGCTACAACACAAGGACAACCAGAATTTTATGCAACAAAAAAAGCTACAACTTCTGGAATACAAGTGTTAGTTAGTCCTGTGCCATCTGCAACTTTGGCATATGAAATTGATTTTATAGGTTTAGAAACAGGATTATCCACCACCAATGCTAATAGTTGGATAGGTGATAATGCAGAACAAGTTTTATTATCTGCGTGTCTTTATGAAACTTCTTCTTTTCTTAAAGCTCCAGATACTGTAAACTTGTATAAACAGCAATTTGATGAAGCAATAGCATTGTTTCAACAAGAAATGCAACGAAACTATGCAAGTGAATACGAAGGAGGCATATAATGGCTATCACACAAGCAATGTGNACCAGTTTTAAATCTGAGATTCTTCAAGAAGGGCATCAGATGGCTACTGACACAATAAAATTAGCATTGTTTACAAGCAGTGCAAGTTTAGGAGCAGGAACTACAGCTTACTCAACCAGTAACGAAGTATCTGGAACTGGTTATACAGCAGGTGGTGTTACTCTTACAAGTACAACTGTTTCAACATCTGGAACAACAGCTTTTTTTGATGCAGATGACCCAGAGTTTACAAGTGCATCATTTACAGCTAGAGGTGCTTTAATATACAATTCATCTAATAGTGACAAAGCTATTGCAGTTTTAGATTTTGGTGGTGACTTTACAGTATCATCAGGAACTTTTAAGATAGTTTTTCCAGCGGCAGGAACAAATGCGATTATAAGGATTGACTAATGGCAACCTATATAAATAATTTAAGACTTAAAGAAATAGCCACAGGTGCTGAATCTGGTACTTGGGGAACTTCTACAAACACTAATCTTGAATTAATTGGTGAAGGATTAGGTTTTGCCACTATCAACATAGCATCTGATGCTAATGTTACAGAAACTGTTGCAGATGGTTCAGCAGATAATGCTAGAGCCATGTATATTAAAGTTACTTCAACAACTTTGACAGCCACTAGAACTTTGACTATTGCACCAAATACAATAAAAAGAGTGCATATTATTGAAAACGCAAGTACAGGTTCTCAAGATATAATTATTAAACAAGGTTCTGGTAGCACTGTAACAATACCAAATGGTAAAACAAAAGTTGTTTATCTTGATGGTGCAGGTTCTGGTGGTGCTGTTGTAGATGCATTTACACATTTGTCCACAACAGATTTAAGTGTTGAAGATGATTTAAGTCTTACATCTGATAGTTCTATAATTAATATGGGTGCAGGGAATGATGTAACATTTACACATGATGGCACAACAGGATTAACGATAGCGGCAACACCAATATCTATTGATTCTACTGGTGAATTACATCTTAATTCAACTACTGGTGATATTAAATTACAAGATGGTGGAACTGACCAAATTGCTTTTGATTTAGATGGAACAGCAGGTGAAGTTATAATGAAACCTGCAGTAGATTCTGATGATTTGGTTATAGCTCAATATGATGGCACAGAAGTTATTAGAATAGAAGATAATGCAAGTCTTGGATTAGTTGGTAATAAATTAAATATTGCTGATTCATCAAGTGATGTAATTATAAAACCACTTACTGATGCGAAAGATATTATATTTCAACAATATGATGGAACAGCAGTAATGACAGTTGAAGATAATGTTTCATTAGCTATCAATAATGATGTTACAGTTGCAGGTAGAGGCACAGGTACTCAAACAACAGACAATGATGGTGACTTCGATTTAAGTGTAAGTAACTTTTTTAAATGCACACCATCTGGTAATATTACATTAACATTTAGCAATCCTGCTGAAGGTCAATCTGGCACAGTAATGTTAGTCAATAGTGGTGGTCATACCATATCAGCACATGCAAGTGTGGCTATCAATGCAGATGTATTAACGGCATTAACAACAGCAGGAACATATATGCTTAATTACTATTGTTCTGCATCAAGTGGTGATAACACAATATTGGTAGGTGCTACAGGAGCATTGACATAAGATGAGTATACTTCCTGCATCAGGTATAGGTGATGAAAGCACAGGATTTTATCCAGAAACTATAGACCAATCTTTACGTTTTAATAAACCAGATACACCTTATCTTGAAAGAACTTTTGTAACACCATCATCAACAAGAAAAGTCATAATTGCGACTTGGATAAAACCATCTGAATTAGGCAGTACAACACCTATTATGTATTCTGCTCCATCAAGTCTTACCACCAGTTATTTTCTTATGGGATATGCACAAGCGTCTTACATAAATTCTAATGATTCCTTTAAAATTTTTACAGTAGAGAGTAATTCAGCTAAAATTGCACTTAACACAACTGCAAGATTTAGAGATGTGACGAATTGGCAACACGTTTGTGTAGCCATAGACACAGAACAAGCAACTTCAACTGATAGAGTAATGATATTTTTTAATGGCAAAAGATATGATGGAGGTTTCGTTTCATATAACACCTTTCCAAGTCAAAACCACGATTTTACTGTTATGAACTCAGCAATAAAACATAGGGTAGGTGCAACATCAAATGGACTTCATGCCAATTATGGAAATTTACAAGGATATTTGAGTGAATTTTATTTTGTTGATGGTCAATCAATGTTTAGTGATACAAGTGGTACAATAAATTCTACTTTTTTAGCAGATGCTAATACTCTTGCTACATTTTGTGAGCAAAAAAATGGAGTGGCTGTGCCTAAAGCATATAGTGGCACATTTGGTAACAATGGTTGTAGATTAACTTTTGAAGGCACTGGTACTGCAACAACAGGACAAGGAACAACAGCACAAACAAATATTGGTGATGACCAAAGTGGACAAGGTCATAATTTTAGTGTAAGTGGTTTAGCTTCTACAGATGTGGTTGAAGATAGTCCGACAAATAATTGGTGTACTTGGAATAACCTTAGAGAAGGCACAAATATCACAACTTCAGAGGGTAATTTAAAAGGTGTTACAAATGCAACTGTTGCTCAATCGGTTGCAGGAACATTTGGAGTTTCATCTGGAAAATGGTATTGGGAAGTGAGAAATGAGGGAGGAAGTTTAGGATATATTGGAATTGTTGATGAAACACATGATATGGGAACTTATATTGGCTCGTCAAGTACTGGAAGTGGATATGCTTANAATACTGCAGGTCAAAAGGTTGGTGCGACAAGTGGAACAGCAGTTTCATATGGTGCAACATATACAACTGGAGATATAATAGGTGTTGCATTAAATATGGATGATGGTGAAATTACTTTTTATAAAAATAATTCTACTCAAGGAACTGCATTTACTGGTCTAACTGGAAATTGGTTTCCTGCTGTTTCTGGTAATGGTGTAGCAGGAAAAGGTGGGATTGCAAATTTTGGAGCCGATTCAAGTTTTGCAGGAAATGAAACTGCTCAAGGAAACGCCGATGGTAATGGTAAAGGCGATTTCTATTACACACCTCCAAGTGGTTTTTTGGCAATGTGTTCTGCAAATTTGCCAGAACTTACATTAAGTCCAGATAAATCTGAACAAGCAGATGATTATTTTAATACAATTACATATACTGGAGATGGTGCAAGTTCAAGGTCATTAACTGGAGTTGGATTTCAACCAGACTGGATATGGTACAAACATAGGTCTATTGCTTATGGTCATGTTACATATGATTCATCAAGAGGTACTGGAGAAAAACATTTAAGAATTGATGGTACGATAGCAGAGGGCGATTATACTGATTTATATGGAACTTTAACTTCTTTTGATGCAGATGGTATAACTGTTGCAAAAGGAGATGACACCTCTGCACCAGATGCTTTTTTCAATACTAATAGTGCAACTATAGTTGGATGGAATTGGAAAGCTAATGGTGGAACTACAAGCAGTAATACAGTTGGAGATATAAATTCAACAGTTCAAGTAAATACAACAGCAGGATTTAGTATTGTTACTTTTACTGGTAATGGAGATGATACAAACAATACAGTTGGTCATGGATTAGGAGTTAAACCTGCTTTTTATATAGTAAAAGACAGGGACACAAATAGTGCAGGTCATTGGATGGTTTATCATCATAAAGTGCCTAATACTGGTGGTTCAAGTCGTGGTAATGCAGATAATTTATTTTTAAATTTAACCAATGCTCAAAATGCTCAAGGATTTGGAACTACTGACCCTGCTTCAACTACAACATTTAAACCTGCAGTAACTACTTACAATAATGTAAGTGGCAATGATTACATTGCCTATGTTTTTGCTGAAATTGAGGGCTACAGTAAATTTGGCAGTTATACTGGCAATGGCTCAACAGATGGCACATTTGTATATACTGGCTTTCGCCCAGCTTGGGTTTTGATAAAACAAACAAATAGTACTGGTTCTTGGGTAATGCACGATAACAAAAGGTCACCTTTTAATGTAATAGATGAAGATTTATTTGCAAATTTAAGTAGTGCTGAAAGTGATAATGGTGTTGATAAAGATTTTTTAAGTAATGGATTTAAACATAAAGCAAGTCATAGTGCTGTTAATGGAAGTAGTTCAACATACATCTATATGGCTTTTGCAGAACAGCCATTTAAATTTAGTAACGCAAGATAGGAGATAATATGCCTTGGAAACATAATGGTAAAACAATAAAATTAGGAAAAGCATGGGTAGCAGATAATGGCACTCAGCATCCAGCAACATGGTCAAGATGGTCAAGTGAAAAGAAAACAGCAGAAGGATTAATTTGGGAAGACCCACCTGCATCTGAAGAATCTTTTGATAGTAGATTTTATTGGGGTAGACAAACAGATGGAACTTTGATTGAACGTAGTCTTACAGATGTAAATGAAGTTGACTCTGATGGAAATGCAGTTATTGACCCTATAACAAATCAACAATCAGTCACTAAAGGTCTTAAAACTCTTTGGATAGAAAAAACAAAAGAAACAGCAAATAATCTTTTATCTAAATGGGATTGGCAAGTTGTAAGAAAGTCCGAAAAGAATATTGCTATAGATAACAATGTGTCTACCTATAGAGATGCTGTCAGAACAAAATGTGCTTCAATCGAAACGGCTATAAATAATTGTTCTAACTTAACACAATTTATGGCATTGTTTGTTGTGCCAGTTGATAATAGTAAACCACCAAAACCAACTGGAAATGCACCAATATATGATTTTCCTGATGAGATTTAAAAATGGCTCAAAAAAAATTACAGAAACAATCTATCTATGCAGAATATGATGAAGATGGAGATGGTATAGTTTCTGATGACGAATTAAGTCATGTAACTGAAATTAAGAAATTAGAACATGATTTACGAAAACAAAGAGCACAAAGAAGAATGGCAACTGCCAGTTTGGTTGGTATGGGTGTTTTTACTATTGCTCTCTTTTTGGTGGATATTGATAGAGTTAAAGCCCTTTCAGATGTTTCTAACCTTTTTTATATTTCTGGTGCTGGTATTGTTGGTGCCTATATGGGTGCGTCTGCTATAATGAATAGGAATGGAAAATGAAACCTGCATTTGTTTTATTATGCTATTTAGCAGGAAATCCTGCAGGAACATTGCATTTATCAAATGTAAATAATTGTACTTATTTCAAAGATAGATTAGCTAATCAAACAGTAAAGATAGGTGAAGAAACACAAAAATATGATTGTTATTGTAAATTAGTTAAAGTTAACAAACAAATGAGGTTATGGTGATACAAGCATTGATTGGTCCTGCCACCAAATTATTAGGCAAATTTATAGAAGATAAAGATACTAAAAATAAATTAGCACATGATATTGCTACAATGGCTGAAAAACATGCTCAAGAACTAGCAAAAGGTCAATTAGAGATAAATAAAACAGAAGCACAACATAGAAGTATATTTGTTGCAGGTTGGAGACCTTTTGTTGGTTGGACTTGTGGTGTTGCATTAGCTTGGCATTTTGTTTTAGCACCATTTATAATGTTTTTTTCAGCATATTTTGGTGTAGAATTACCAAAGTTACCAACATTTGATATGGAATCTTTATTAACAGTACTAATGGGTATGCTCGGTTTGGGTGGACTCCGTACATTTGAAAAATTTAAAGGTATAACAAAATGATAGTTTGTCATACTTGTTATCAAAAAAATTCACTTATAATTCATGGAAATCATGATGTAATTGATGAAGATGAAGAAACAAAATACCTTTTTACTCAATCAACATGTATGTTTTGCAATACAATACATGAAATTTGGCAACCAATAGATAATAAAAATAAAAAAGGCATACACAATGATGTGTGAAAGATGTAAAGTAAATATGGATAAAACAGATATAAAAGGTGTTTATAAATGCCCTGTTTGTGGTGTAATTGATAATGATAGATTAAAAAAATGAATATAGAACAATTACGAGAAGAATTAAAAATTGATGAAGGTGTAAAATACGAAATATATTTAGACCATCTTTCCCTACCGACATGTGGTGTGGGACATCTTATAAAAGAAACTGACCCAGAATTTGGTTTAGAGGTAGGTACTAAAATAGATGAAGAAAGAGTTAATGAATTATTTGATGAAGATATAAAAGTTACATTAGATGAATGTATTTATTTATATGAAGATTTTTATACATTACCAGAAGAAGCACAATTAATTATAGCAAACATGATGTTTAATCTAGGTCGTCCACGTTTAAGCAGATTTTTAAAGATGAAAAAAGCCGTAGATAATAAAGATTGGATTGAAGCATCAAATCAAATGAAAGATAGTAAATGGTATAGACAAGTGCCAAATAGAGCAGATAGATTAGTACAAAGAATGAAGGATATAACTTGAGTTTACGATTGTTAAAATTTAGACCCGGTGTTGTAAAAGATATTACAGAATATTCAGCAGGTAAAAATGGTCCATTCTATGTTGATTCAAATCTTGTTAGATTTGTAAATGGATATCCTAAAAAAATAGGTGGTTGGCAAGAAGAAAATTATTTTAGAACAACATCAACTTCAACAACAACACTTGTGCAAGGTAAACCAAAAAAAATGATTTTTTGGAGAAGTCTTGATGATGGTGCAGATAGAATTGCTTTAGGAACATCATCACATTTATATATTTTAAAAGCAGATGTTTTATATGATATAACACCACTAAGAAAAACATCATCATCACTAAGTAATCCACTTGCAACAACAAGTGGCTCAACAACAGTTACAGTAACTGATACATCACATGGTGCAGTTACAGGTGATTATGTTGTTTTAGACAGTGCAACTGCTACAGGTGGCATATCTGCTGATACATTAAATAGAGTTGAAGGTTATGAAATAACAAAAATTACTGATAATAGTTATTCTTTTGTATCTCCAGATACTGCATCAAGTACAGTTTCTTCTGGTGGTGGAACAATGAATATAAAATATCTTATTGGCAATGCAGAAAATGTTGGGATTGAAAGTTCAGACCCTGCTCTTGGATGGGGTGTAGGTGCATGGGGAGATAGCACTTGGGGAACTGCAAGAACAACTGCAACATCTGATGTATCATTAGAAGCAACTCAATGGTCATTACAAATTTGGGGAGATGATTTATTAGCATTAAATAGATTAGGTAGATTATATTATTGGGACACGAGTGGTGGAGAAAATCAAAGAGCAGTTTTAGCCTCTAGTTTAAGTGGTGCATCAGGTATACCTACTCAAAATAGAATGATGAGTATATCATTTCCAGATAGACATTTAATATTAGCAGGAACAAATAATATAATTGATGGTGTATTTGACCCAATGTTAGTAAGATTTTCAGACCAAGAAGATTTTACAAATTTTACTGTAACAGCAACAAACACAGCAGGTGACCAGAGATTAGAAGTTGGAAATAAAATTATTGCAATTACACCTACAAAAGATGAAACATTTATAAATACAGATGAAGCAGTTTATGGCATGACATTTACAGGTCCACCATTTACTTTTTCATTTAGATTATTAGCTGTAAATTGTGGTGCTGTTGCAATAAATGGAACAATTAGTGTTGATGGCAGTGTTTATTGGATTGGTAAAAGTAATTTTTATTTTTATAATGGTAATGTTCAAGAATTACCATGTCCTGTAAAACAATTTGTTTTTGATAGGATGCAATTAAGATATCAAGACAAAATTCATGTAGGACATAATAAAAAATTTAGTGAATTAACATGGTATTATGTGAGTACAGCTAACGAAGAGGAATCTAATCCAGAGCCAGATAGTTATGTAACATATAATTATCAAGAAAATGTATGGTCTATTGGTTTTTTACAAAGAAATACTTGGTTAGATGCTACAGGATTTAGAACAGTGCCATTTGCATTTGATAAAGATGGTAGATTGTATAACCATGAAACAGGAACAAGTGATAATGGTTCTGCCATGAATTGTCATATTGAAACATCAGAAGTAGAAATAGATGAAACTGGTAGTAGATTATACATGATTGATAAAATTGTACCAGATGCATCAATGACTTCAGAAACAAATTTGTTAGTAGAATTTAAATCAAGAAAATATCCACAAGCCACAGAAATAACAAAAGGACCTTTTACAGTAACATCATCAACAAGAAAAGTAAGTACGAGAGCAAAAGGTAGACAAATAGCAATTAAATATTCAAGCACAGGAACAGATGATGATTGGTCTATTGGAGATTTTAGAATAAATGCCAGAGAGGACAGTTTAAGATGACGATAAGATTACCTACACCACCAACACCGATATCAGCACCTGCACCAGCAGAGGCATTTTTAGGTAAATTTAATGCAACAATTGTTTTCAATCAAAATTTGATATCTGCATTAGAATTAAAAGAATTACAGAATAATAATCAAATATTAACCTCTAATCAAGAAACAGAAGATAGAGCAACTGCAAAAGGATTTTTCTTTGCCTAATAATTATAAAAATGCAAAAGCAGATTTAACAACTACAGACAACACAACAATATATACTTGTCCTAGTGCAACTCAAACAATAGTTAAAAGTATTCTTGTAAATGATGATAGTGGTAGTGGCTCAACAATAGATGTTACATTAACATCTGGAACTGATGTTTTTTCTATTTATAAAACTAAATCGGTATCTGCAAATTCTACGGTTGAATTATTAACACAACCACTTATAATACAAGAAAGTGAGATTTTAAAAAGTCAAGCAGGAAATGCTAATAGATTACATGTAATTGTAAGTTTATTGGAGGTAAGTTGATGTCAGTAAACACATATGGTGCTTTAAATTCTAATGTAAATCCTAGTGAAGAATTTTCATATGGTGTTTATCAATTAGAATCACAAAAACCAGAACAACCATTTGATTTAAAATATTATGGCACACAATATATGCCAGTTTTAAATTGGGTTAAAACAATACAAACTGGCGAAAGAACATATAATCCAAATGATGAATTTGATAGAACAGCTTTAGACCAATATAAAAATTTAGTTAATCAACAAGGACAATCACCAGATTTTTTATCTCCAGACCAAATAGAAAAACAATTAATAAAAGATACAGTTGGTGCGATAGGTACACAATTAGGCGCTAATGTAGGCTCTGCAATGTTTGACACCACTTTTGATATATTACCAACAGGCAGTCAAACAGGTCTTACAACTACAGAAAGATTAACAGAAGGTTTAAAATCAGGTGTAGGTTTTGGAACAAAAACATTTACTTTATCAGATTTATCAGATAAAGGTTTTAAAGAATTTGCAGGTTCAAAAGAAAATTTAATTTTTAATCCAAAAATAGCAACAAAAGAAACAGCAAATAGATTAGGGTATGGTGATTTATTTGACCAAGCTGTAAAATCAGGAAATGCAAAAGAAATACAAGATGGTGTTTTTGCATTTAAACCACAAACAACAACCACAAAATCAGATGCAGGTATGAAAGTAGGTGATGCATTTGCCACTTCTAAACAAACAACAGACACTAAAATGGTCGGTGGTTTAGATGAAAAACAACAAAATAGATATAAAGAAATAGCAGATTCTGGTTTTGAATCAAAAGGTCAACCATCAGAAAGAAGTTTTGGTTCAAGATTTACAGATAGAAAAAATATTGGTGCAGGTGTAGGTGCAGGTGTTACATCATTTTTTGTAGATTTAATTGGAGGAGAAGACCCAGAAAAAGCGGCTAAATCTGCTGTAGGAACAGGATTAGGTACATATATAGGTGCATCATTAGGTGGTCCAATTGGTGCGATTGTAGGTGGAACATTAGGTAGAGCAATCGGTGGTCGTGTTATTTGTAATGAATTATACAGACAAAATTTAATGACAAAAGAAGATGTTTTAATTGATTATCAATATACTTTTAAACATTTAACAAAACAACATGTTATTGGCTATCATACATGGTCAATTAATGTTGTTCAAAAGATGAGAAAAGGTAAATATGTAAAATTTTGGAAGCATGTTGCTCAACATAGATGTAATGAAATCAAATACATAATGGGATTATCTAATAAATCAGATTATCTTGGTAAAATTTACAGAAAGATATTTGAACCATTTTGTTATGTATTAGGTTATTTTAATAAACCAAAAGATTATTCTATATTATACACAGGAGAAAATAATGGCACTTGAAGATATGGGTATTAATATGCCAGAAGAAGCAAAACAAAATTTAAAAAAACCATCTGAAAGTATACAAATTGTTTTAATGTCAAGGTTAGCAGAAATGACACCAGAAGAATTGCAAAAATTAGATTCTGCAATTACACCAGATGTTATGAGTGTTTTAATTAAATTATTACCAGAATTAGCAGAATTGATTGAACAGATTGGTGGCATGGAAGAAAATCAGATGCAGGAAGAACCACAAAGACAATCAATGCCAGAAGATAATATGGGTGCTTTGGCAAATGTTACATGATTATAAGAAAAGCTACAATTTTAGATATTTCTGCATTAATTCATTTATTGTATACAATGCACAAGGAGACAATTATTAATATACCAAATATAAATTCTGTTAAATTAATCAATAAAATCAGTCATTTAATACATAATGGTTTAATATTAGTTGCTGAGAAAGATAAAAAGATTGTTGGTAGTATTGGTGGTCAAATTGTAGAAGATTGGTGGTCAGATGAAAAATATATAGCTGATGCATGGTTTTATGTTTATAAAAACAATAGAAAGAGTACAATAGCTATAAGATTATTAAAAAGTTTTATGAAAATAACAAAAGAAGCAAAATTAAAATTAAGATTAGGACATATTTTTTCTGGAGATATGGATAGAAAAGATAAATTTTTTACAAAAATAGGTCTACAAAAAGTAGGCTCAACATTTATGGAGGTCTAAATGGGTGGTTTGTGTACTACATCAGCAACACCATTACCAGATTATAAAGAAACTGTCGGCACAACACAATTGCCCGGTTTTGTAGCGGCAGGTGGAAAAGAGATATACGAACAAGCTAGGGAATTAGCATCAAGTGAAATGCCACAATTTACAGGTCCAAGATTTGCAACTTATGGTACAGATGCAGAAGGTAATCCATTAAGATTAACAGAAAGAGAAAGAGCAGGTTTAGATTTATTAGCAGACAATACAGGTTTTCAAAATGTATTAGATGATGCAACTGCTATGGCAGGAACATTAGGTCAAGGTTATGAAGGTTTTGGACCATTTGACATGGACACAGCTAGAGAATATCAAGACATTTATCAAACAGCTATTGACCCTGCATTGGAACAATTAGAAAGAGAAAGACAACAAAGACAAAGACAAAATAGTGCAGATGCTATAAGAGCAGGTGCATTTGGTGGTTCAAGATTAGGTGTTAGAGAAGCACTAACAGATGCAGAAATAGCCAGAGCAGGTTCAGATTTACGCAGACAAGCAGGACGAGAAGCATTACAATTTGCATCACAAAGATTTGATGCAGATAGAATGGCAGATAGAACTGATTTTGAAACAGATGAAGCATCAAGATTAAGAGCTACACAGGAACTATCTTCATTAGCACCATTAACACAGGCATTGCAAGAACAACAAGCAAGTGGATTGTTAACTGCAGGACAAGCAGAAAGAGAATTAGACCAGAGAGCATTAGATACAGCTTATGGTGATTTTTTAGCACAATCTTCATATCCATTTGAAATGTTGAATTTTGCTTTAGGTGCTTTACAAGGTATACCATATGAAACATTAAGTAGACAACAAGCAAGTGGTACACAATTTTTACAACAACCAAGTATTTATGGACAAACATTAGGTGGTTTAGGCACTCTTGCAAGTCTATATGCATTAGGAAGTAGAAGAACATAATGGCAATTGAAACTACAGGTTCAGACAATATATTAAATTTACTCAAATCTATGGGTGATTTAAGAGGTGTTTCAGCCACTAATATGAATCAAGTTCAAGGTGGTGCATTACAGAATATTATTAATCAATTAGCACCTAGAAGAAAACCAATTGACCCAGCTTTAATTACTTTAATTGCTTCAGCAGATATTGCTCAAAAAGCATCACAACCCGGTGCAACAGCAGTTGGTGCTATTAGTAGTGGTGTTGTAACAGGTGCAAAACAATATTTAGCTGACAAAGAGGCTCAAGAAAAACGAGACATGACACGAGCAACTTTAGGATTACAACTATTTGATAAATTTGGAAAAACAAGCGCTTCTAAAGAATATATTGCACAAGAACCTGTTACAATTAATGGTATTCAATTTAAAAAAGGTGATAATCTTTTTCTTACACAAAGACAATTTAGTGCATTACAACCAGATGAACAAAATAAATTAACTACTCAAATACCAAAAACAACAGACATAAAGATAATTGATGACCCTTTTGGTCGTAAAATTTACAAAGATGGGCCAAACGCAGGTAAAAGAGTATTTGATAATAACAATAATTTTATTGATTACGGTCTTAATGCTCAATCTAAAAATGATGATGTATCTACAGTTACAATTTCAGAAACAGACACAAAACCAGTTGTAGAATTAAATAAAATTCAAAAAGATAATTTGATGAAATTATCAAAAGAATATCTAAAATCAAAAGAAGTTAAAGATTTTCAAGAATTAGAACAAACATTTAATAAAGTTTTGGTATCGTATGACCAAGCATATACTTTAGATGAACCAAAAGTTGCTGATTTGAGTATGATATTTGCATACATGAAAATGTTAGACCCACGTTCTGTTGTTAGAGAAGGTGAACAACAACAAGCTCAATCAACCTCAAGTATGTTTAATTATTTAGCTAATGTATATAATAGTCTTTTAGGTGAAGGTCGTTTAACTGATACACAAAGAAAAAGTTTTAGAGATGGTGCTTATGCATATTATGATAAACAAATAGGTTTATTGAATGATAAAAATACAAAAGAAAAATTATTTAGTAAAGCATTTGGCATAAACCCTAATTTATATTTAATTGAGCCAAAAACATATGATGTAACAGGATATAATGTAAGAATACCAAGAAATATAAATTATGATTTATATATAGAAAAAGAAGATAAAGATGATATTGGAACACTTAAACCAATACCAGATGATGTAGATGACAAATTAAAAAATTTTGTAAATAATTTAAGTATTTCACAATTGCAATTTATGTTAAGAGCAAAAAATGTAAAAAGTAATCCTGTAATTTTATTTGCAATAGAACGAAGAATTGATGAGTTAAGTGATAATAGATGAATGAAGAACAATTAAAAAGAATTGAAGATAAATTAAAAAGAATACAAATTCAAAATGCACCTACAAAAGAAGAGGGTTTGAATAATTTTGATAGAATAAGGTTATTTTCTCAAGGTTTATCTATGAATTTTAGTGATGAAGCAATTGCTGGTTTTCAATCATTATATTCAGATAAATCTTATGATGAATTAATAAAGATTGAACGAGATTTAATTGAAAAAGCTAGAACAAAAGATGGTTCATTAAAATATGAAATTGGTGGAGCTTTAACTACTGGAATTTTAACTATGCCATTTACATTTGGCGCAAGTTTACCTGTAACAGGTGCTAGAGCAATGGGTATTGCAGGAACAAGTGGTTTAATTTCTTCTGTTGGAGAAAAAGAAGGTGATGTTGTAGAAAGAATTGTTGAAAATCCAATTAATGTTGCAGTGGATACAACATTATCAGCAATTGCAGGTCCAATCTTTTCAAAAACTGTTGATGTAGGTGGAAAAGTTATAAAAGGAACTACAGGGAAATTAAAAAGAACAATTTTAGGACAAATTGGCAAAAAGGCAGAAGATGAAATTGTAAGAATAGCAAATACTGCAGGAATACCAATAGAAGAAGTAATTGAAGAAGTTGGAAAAGGCAAAACATTTCCTGAATTAAATCCTGAAGTTGCCACTGAAATAAGAGCTATTTATTCTAAAGGAACATCTGGTGCAGGNCAATTAAGAAAATCATTGACTGAAAGAGAAGGCAAAAACATTAAATCAGTTGTAGATACAACAATAAAAGGATTAGCGCCAACAAAAGGTTCTGCGAATATTTTAGATTTAGTTCAAAAATCAACAAAAGAAGTAAAAAAATTAGAGTCAGAAGCATACAATAAAATTTTTCAACAATATGATAATTTAAGTGATGAAAGTTTAAATGATTTAGTTTTAAACATTGTGAATAGATATCAACCACAAAGACTAACAAAAGATGTAAACAGAATTTTAAAAGCAGAAGGATTGCCAGTTTTATTTGAAAAAACAAAAGATGGTTTTAAATTATCTAAAGATATAAATTTAGAAACTGGAGAAAATATATATAGAGTTATTAGAGATACAGCTTTAGGATTAAGAAAAAAAGGCAAAAATACTGAAGCAAATGTTGTTACTAATTTAGCAATGTCTTTAAAAAATAAATTAGATGAAATATCACCAGAATTAAAAAATACAAGAGCAAATTGGGCTAAAATAGAAGTAGGAACTAATTTATTTGAAGAAGGAAATAAATTATTAGGTAAAAATGTTGATGAAGCAGAAATAAGAATTAATGAAGTAATTAATTTAAATGATGCAGATTTATTGAATACATTTAGAGAAGGTATAGCTCGTTCAATAAAAAACAAAATATCAAAATCTAAAACAGCTAAAAATACATTTATAAGAGATTTAAATCGTCCTGATAGTAAAGAAAGAATAATATTAACTAAAATTTTTCCAAAAAATCAATTAGATGACCTATTAACAAAAGGCGAAATTGCTGAAGGTTCTATTATGGCAAAAGGTAAAATTTTAGGTGGAAGCCCCACACAAATTACAGCAGAAAGAGGTAAAAATATTGGAACTGTTGAAGATGCTAGTAATTTAATTAATGCTTTAAATGGAAATTTTTTATCTGGCATTCCTTTAATTAAGAAATTTTTACCAGAAAAAACAAAAGGTTTATCAGAAAAGCAATTAGAACAAGTTGTACAATTAATTATAACAGAAGATGCAGAATTGTTAAAAAAAGCTCTTACTGATATTAATTCAAGACAATTAGCATTACAAAAATTAAATACAGTTATTAATGTAATTAAAGGTGGAACTGCATCAGCAACTGGACAAACAATTGCAACAAATGTTTCATTTGATGAACCAAATATAAATTTTTCTATGGGTGCGTTAGCATCAGAACAAGATGATGCAATACCAGATTTTGTTAAAGGTTTATCTCCATCTGCAAAACAAAAAATAATGCAAACTTTAGATGCGACATAATGTGGGGGATAATATTAGAGTATATGCCAAGACCATCAGTAACAGAAGTTAAATCTCAAATAGATACACATGAAGCAGTTTGTGCTGAAAGATGGAAAGAAACTATTTTAAGAATAAAAAGAATTGAACATATTATGATAGGAACAGCAGGTACAACTATTGTTTTATTAATAGGTTTACTTGTGAGGTAAAATGGATCCATTAACAATTGCAGGTGCTATTGGTGTTGCCACTAAAGCATTTAATACCATAAAACAAGGTTTTGCAATTGGTCAAGATATAGACCAGATGGCATCACAAATTGGAAAATGGATGAGCGCTGTTTCAGATGTTGACCAAGCAGAAAAAGAAGCAAAAAACCCACCATTATTTAAAAAATTAATGTATGCAAGTTCTATTGAACAACAAGCACTTGAAGCTTTTGCCGCTAAAAAAAAATTAGAACAACAAAGATATGAATTAAAACAATATTTAAGTCTTTCATTTGGACCACAGGCATGGAATGAATTACTTGCTATGGAAGGTAAAATAAGAAAAGAAAGACAGGAAATGATTTACAAAAGAAAAGAAAGATTACACAAAATTATAAATGGTTTTGCTATTGGTTTATTAACATTAACAATCATTGGTTTTATATTTTTACTTTTATATTTATACAAACAGAAAAATACATGAATAACGAAGATTTTATATATTTTACTTTAGGTGTTTGGGGATATTCTTTTTTATTTGGATATTTCTATTAACGGTGGCATACCTATCTCCGACCTTAGCATGCCTATTTATAGTGGGGTTGGGAGAAAACAAATGCTGAGTTTTCCACGGAGCCCAATCCTTTAATCAACAAGTTGTAGCAATGTTATAGTATGCTTTGTTGAAATCATCATTCTTATTTCTTCTTCTGAATCTGCTTCAATCATAAATTGTAAATATTTTCCATGTTGTGGCATATCTGGTAAATCATCATATAATCTTATCTTAACATAATATCTATTTTCCATCAATCTTATCTCCTTTATTCCAAACACCTTGTAATTTTGTTTCTAAATTAACAACCAATTCATACATTTTTTGAGCATCAAATGGTTTATCATTGTGTTGAGTACATAATTTTTCAGCATAATCCAAATTTGCCATAATTATACAATGTAATTCTTCTTTTGATAATTCTAATTTATACATCTAAATTCTCCATCAATACATTGATAGGATATAATTTGTCTTTAGGCTCTGATATGCCATATAATGCACATTGACAAATAGGATTATCTTCTTTCAAAGAAAAATAAAAACATTTTGCTTTGTTGAAAGAGGTAAATTTTGTCTTTCTGTATTGACCTCTACCTAGAAATTCACTTACAAGATAATGTGTAATGTTATCTGCAAGATATTGATTATATGCTTTTTCTTCTGGTGTCATTTGTTTTCTCCCATAAAACGTTATATTATTATATTATATTAATTGGTTAATAAGTCAACACATTTTGTGTTTTTATTTATTATTATTTGAAAATATTTTATATTCTTTTGCAATTATTGGCACAATCTCTAAAGAATTACTTTTTATTAAATCCTCAATATCTTTGCCATCAGAGTTTGCCCACAATCTTGTATAATCTGCATACTTAGTCCCAACTAAATTTTCTCCTACATATTTTATTCTAGTTATTTTTTCATCTTTTCTATTCATTGTAATTTGAACTCTTATTTGCACCATATCTGTATATTTTGTATATTTTTCTAATAAAGTTCCTGCAAATCTATCATCAACATTCATAGTAAAATATTTAATTTTATGATGTTGAGGATTATAATTATCTTTATAAAATCTTATTGTCATTTATTTTCTCCCATTTTAATCTTACATATATTTTAATATTTATAATTATAAAAGTCAACACAAAAAGTGTTTTTTTTTAAATTAGTTAGAATTAGTTGGAATTAGTCCGGAACTGGATTCGAACTGCTTCTGGAATTGGATTCGAACTTAGTGCCAATCCTAAAAAAATATGGACAAATCAATTTTTTTATATTAATGTGAAATTCTAGTTATGAATCTTAATTAATTAAATAATTTAGAATCTGCATAATTAAGGGAGAAATTTAAAAGTTTCTCCCTCTCCTTATTATTTAATTTTAGGCGCACATTGAATAGATACAGGTATTGGTATAAATCTACCAGTTACTTTTAATCTACTATGATAAATGATTGCTCTTAAATTTGCAGAATGACAATCATTGATGGCATTTATTGTTTCTTGCCTAGACATTTGAAACATATGTTTTTCATGTATCAAATCAGCTTTACCTTGTGGCACTTCAGAACCTAAAGTTACTGTTTTGTGTTTAGGGGAACTGCAAGATGCAATTCCCATAGTTATAATTAAAAGCAATATTCTCATATTTTCCTCCTAAACAGTTTCTAATTGCTTCCAAGCATCAGAATTTATCATATCTGATACTGAATTTTGTCTATCAACTTCAACAATGTATTTTTTTGTTTCATCTTTAACAATATCATTAAGATGAGTAGACCATGCTGTTGCTGATTGATAAGCACACCATAGAGAGCCTTTAGCATTATTTCTGCCATAATCACCTCTGCCATGTATTTGTGTTACTTCTTCATCATATAAACCCATAAGAACAGCTAATTGTTTCTTATTTGTTTGATTGATACCTGCTAATTGACTACCTTTTGATAATTTCTGTTTTGCAATTGTCTTTGTAAACATATCTTTAATTGCATTATCTTCAACAGGTGTATCCCACCATTTTTGAAATCTATCAGTTTCTTTTGTAACTGCTTCAATTGCATTTGAAATCTTATTATTAGCCATACTGATATCAAAAGATTTTGTATGTCTATTTGATGTATATGCTAATTTTTGACCAGTAACTAATGTATTGAAACAAACATGATTTAACCAACCAAAGAATGATTGAAATTTCCATCTGCCATTGTAAGAATTTCTTGCAATGAATTTTAAAGATAAATCATGTTCACCTATCTTTGTGTTATGGTCTTTTAATAACACTTCCATTTTAGCCATAGCACCATTTTCATATGCATCTATCTTGATTTCTGAATTGTTGAAAGATACATCACCTTTCTCCATTTGCATCAAGGCACCTAAAAATGCTTCTTTATGATTAATTGGCTTATATTTAGATTTAACAATTCCTAATGGCTGATTGGTATCAGTTCTAACAATCTTTTGTGCCATATCTGTAGGTATGCCATCTATTTCTTCAATATTTACTTGAAAATTAATTTTCTCAAGTTGTTCTTCGTAAAGTTTAGTATCTAACATAATTGTCTCCTTTTTTATTTTATGATACTTAAGAGGAATAACCTTACATTCCTCCGTTTGGTTATAGGGGAAGTGGTTAATAAGCCACTTCCCATCTGATTAAATCTTCAATTGAAACACCAATACTTTTTGCTAATAATTTATTCTTAACAAAATTTTCAGCTTGTTCGTCTGCAATCCTTTGATTTCTTTGTTTCATAGATTCAATATATTCATCAAGAATTTCTTGTAATTGACCAAGTGTATATAAATTGATATCAAGTCTATGTCTATGACCAGTAAATTCTTTTGAAATATCTGATATAGATTGATATACCATTTCTTTTTTATATTGCATAATTGAAGTCATATTTTGATAACAATATTCCTTTTCCCAATCTGTTAAAGGATATCCTTTATCTTTTTCTATATATTTTAAAGTTGTTTTTAACATTTATTTTCTCCCTAAAAATATTATATATATATTATATAATTATAAAAACATATATGTCAACACATAATGTGTAGTTTTTTTAACTATTTTAAGTTAATTTATAATCTTTATCTATTCTGCCTAATTCTCTATTGCCTACTGTTTGAGATTTAATCCATATCTTCTTTTTCAGATTACCTTGATTATCTGTTAAATGTCTGAAATGACCTCTCCTGTCATGTTCTCTTTTAGGATTACCTTTGCCTGTAAATTTAGATTTATAAATCTTTCTTACTTTGTAATCTGATATATTTACATTCAGAACATAATAATCATTTCTAGGCACTCTTTTACCTAATTTTGTATGTATAATTTTATTATTAGGCTGAACAAAAGTTTTATCATGGATATTTTGATTCATGAGTGCAAATAATGAAATTAAAAATCTTGCATCACCCTCCATAGTAATCATGGCATGTCCTTGATGTTGAGCCATTTCCTCTGAAGTATAACCCTCTTTAAATTTCCACTCTGGTATTGACCAATGCATTGATGCACTTTGTGCTAATGCTAATGTGTAACATAATTCTTTAAAACAATTAAATTCGTGATTATTATCATATTTAATTATTTTCTTTATATATTTTACATATTCATCATTATCAGCAAGTCTTTGTTTTTCTTCTAATGTTATAAGAAATTTTTTAGGTATATATTTATAACTATAACTTCTTCCTAATAAAGATGTACCTATTGAAAATGCTTGTACTTTTAATTCTTCTTCATCTTTACATCTTCCTGCTTTTGGCAATTCATCTAATATATCAATTCTAGCAAGTTCATCTTCCCAATTTTCAATTAAATTAGTTATTGTAAAAGCCATAGTTGGTGTAAAAAATTTATCTTTTAATCCAGTTTCTTGCATGGATAAATCTTTAAATTTACCACCTGTAAACCACCAATTTTCATAAATAAAATATTCTTCATCTAATTTATTTTTATGTTTATAAATATGGTAACCTACATTATCTGGATATTCATTGTGATTTTTATATTTCATATTATTTTTTTCAAAATAATTCTTCATAATATCCTGTCTTGTATGCTCATTCCATTCTATCCATAAATTATCAAATGGTATTTTTGCATCTTCAAAAATTTCTAATAAAACAGATGGTTTTGACAATGACATATTCCAAGCATGTTCTATCATATTGGCATCTATTACAAATTTCTTGGCATTAACAAATTCAGTTTGTTTTTGTCTTATCATAGTATCTGCAGTTCGCCCTCCTTGATAGAGGGCTATTGCTCTTTTTGGTTGTGTAAGTGCAGATAATATTTCTGAACATAAAATTGGTTTATTCATTGTAATTCTCCCAATATTCATTCCATATTTCTGTAATTTTTTCATCAAAACCACAATGACTTAAATTAGGACAACCACTATATTGTGATTGATATAATTTATATGATTTATCAATTGCTTCTTCAATACAATCAGAATTAGCAACTATATTAGGAACTTTTTTGTTAAGAAATTTATTGCCTTGTTCTTCTAAGTAATTAAACATACCCATTAGATTTTCCTCCCTAATAAATCTTCTAATGAACGTCTATTATGCTCATCTTGTATTTTACCTATTTCTTGATTTTTTTCTTTTATCATATCTGAAATAAGTTTCATTGGATAACCTATTGCATTTATGGTTGAAGCATTATTAAGACTTTCTTTAATTGCTTCTAATGTTTGTACATCTTTATATAGTTCTGTTATCATTTGTTTTCTCCCATTTTGAATTAATGATAATTATATAATTGCATAGGTAGGAGATAGGTCAACTTCTTTTTTTATATTTATAAAAGTTTTTTTATTGGATTCCAAAAGCAGTTCAAAATTAGATTCCAGACTGAGTCCAACTAGTTATATTTTCATTGCACGAAAATTTGCATTTTGAGTCCTCCATATCTCAATTTTTGCAAGTGCAGTTTCTCTAAAGTATTGATTTTTATAGTGTTTTTCAGATGCAATTTTTACTGATTCAATATGTTTAATATAATCTTCATGTGCTTCTGCTTCTCTAGTTTGTGCAGAAATTGGTAAATGACTAAACTTTTTCATTAATAATGCTTTACATGGTTTTGTATAGGCATTTAAATAATCTAATGTGGCTTTATCCTTTGCACATTCATTAGCACTCTTTTGTAACCAATCCATAGCTTTATGGATATCTTCTTCTGAAATAATTTCTTGCATTTATTCCTCCCATACTTGTTCTATTTGTTGGCTTAATTCATCAATCTTTTCTACTTTTTTAAATTTACTTTCAGACCATTTATCTCTAGCATCATCTTCTGATTTTGCAAAAACAGTATAATTTTCAACCACAATTTTTGATGTTTGTACAATATATTCTTTATTCATCATTTATCCCCAAAAATACTTTTATAAATAGAATTTACAATGATTACATATTCTCTTTGTTTATATTGTGATATATTAATTTCAGTTATTAATTNTNTAAATTTTTCTAATTTTTCTTNCATAGATACTCCTATATTAAAAGATTGCCANAAAGATTTAGATACAATACGACCATAATCTTCTGGTAATTTAAATATTNTCCAAAATGTGTCCTCATTNCCATGTTTGTCATGTAAATGAGCATGATGTNTTTGACATANTGGCATACAATTATTATCNCCTGCTTTTAATCCCATACCACGATATCCGTCCCATGGTTTTAAAAGATGATGNGCTTGTACACCACCACTACATCTGTAAGAAGAATGATTTTGTAACGAACATGGTTTATTCGCTACAAATATCATAAAATTTTTATTACGAATTGGTTTGTGTTTGTAATTCGTCATACCTTGCCTTTAACATGTAACAGGCAAATGTTTTACCTTTTGATGTAACTAATTCGGTAATAATATCTAAACCTTCTTTTCTTAAATTGAAAATAATGGCACTTAATCTAAATGCACCATATACATTTAAGGCATAATAAGGTGTTATCATGTTCATTTGTTCTAAGTATCTTTTTACATTTTCTTCTTGTGAAAGATTTTCAGAACCTATTGGTGCATCAGACCTTGTACTTCGTGGGTGTGATTGCACTTCTTTTAAAATTAAGTCTTTTATCTGCATAATTTCCTCCTTTAAAATGGTATATCATCATCTAAATTAGAAGTGTCTATTTCTTTATCTTCTGATTCTTTAGTTTCTTGTTGTTCTGGTTTTTCGTCAAATGCTCTTATTTTAAGACTTACATAATGATTGTTTTTTTCAGATACACTTTTCCATGCAGAACAAGTAAATCCACCATTATCAACAATATTATTAACAACACCTTTAGCATCTGGGTCGTTGTCTGAAAATTTTTTAGCATTTTCTTTTATTGTGCCAATTTCACGATATAATCCAACCATTTCTTGACCATCTTTATTTAATCTTTTAATGCCAACAATTCTCATTTCATTACCATTTATGTTTAATTTACCTTGTTGTATCAATGACATTTCTGGTTTATTTTCATTGTCTTTCGGTATTGACCATAAAACACCACTATTGGTATTATCATATGTTTTACTGTTCATCTTTTTTACCCTTTCCACTTGCTAAATTTCCATCATCATCTTGACCGAGTCCAAATAATGCTTGTAGACCATATCTTTTTGCATAAGTAATAGCAGAACCCATTTTTTGTGGGTCGTCTTTGTCTGTACCTTTTATAAGAACAGGAACTCTACAAGTAAGTATATCTTCTTTATGTGTATCACTTTTATGCCAAACAAATGTTTCAACATATATATCTCTTTCAATTGCTTGACCAGTTGTTACAGATACAGTTCCATCTTTATGTGTATCTTCCCTTTTTCTATCTAAAATAACTCTTTCATAATGGACACTTTGTGAAAAAGCTAATCCATATTCTGCACCTTGATTTACTGCATTTATAATAGATGTTAAATCAGCATATGTAGATTTAAAAAATGGATTGTTTTTATCTTTTACTGCTTGAATATTTTTTTGTTGAAACAAATTCATTGCTTGAGATAAATTTAATGTTGATGGCATACCAATAACATCTGCATCATCTTTTACATCTTCTTCAATAATAGTTTGGTCTTTTGTTAATTTTTCTTCGTTCTTCATATATTCCTCCATGCTTGAACTTTTTGTTTTACTTCATTTATCATTTCTTCTGACCACCTCCAATCATCTACATCTGGGTAAACCATGGAAGCTAATTCTTCTTTATCATCACTGATAGATAAGAATTTCATTATGCCAAGAGCAATTTGTTTTATTTGTTCTTGGTAAATCTCTAAATTATCCAATTTAAAAACTTTAAAATCTTTTGGTGTTGCATAAAACACTTCTGATTTTTTATCTTTATAATGCATTTTATAAATAGCCATTTGTCTTTTATTGGACTCGGTTGCTTTTGATGGCATTCTTGCAGTTGTTTTTAAATCTACAACAACATCATCAAATACAAAATCTATATAGCCAATAATTGGTATTGGTAATTCATCAAATTGTATTTCAATTTTTTCTTGATATGTTTCTAAATTTTTATAATTAAAGTTTTTGTTAAGAATATTCCCATATTCTTTTAATTGTATATTTTCTTTATATCTTGTGGCATCTCCAAAATCTATACCTCCAAAATTACATAATTCAGTAAATTTATTTTCTGCATGTTGTATATCAAATATGCCTTCTTCATATTTTTTATGTAATGCATATTCACATGCTGTTCCTCTATGCATTGATGCAGAACCATAATCATCTATTCTAAACAATTTTTGAGCAATAAATTTTGATGGTGAACTAATCCATGTAGATATAGAACTATGAGATAACCAAAAAATATCGTGATTAAAAAACGGATTATTACTTTTCATTCTTTATTCTTCTTTCTTTGTTAATGTGGCAACCTAAGGAACAATTGTTAAGGCGAAATTCTTTAAGTTGCCACTCTACATTACAGATAATTATTTTTATACATTTAAACTAATATGTCAACACAAAATGTGTTTACAAATAAAAAAAAATGGTATAATAATAAAGAATGAGATTAAAAGAATATATTAAAACAAATAATTATAATTATAAAACCTTTGCAGAGGCATTAGGAACTAAACCCAGAAGTGTAGAAGCATGGGCAAAAGGCGATAGATTGCCAAGAAGTGATGATGCAAAAAAAATATTTGATTTTACAAATGGACAGGTAACAGGACAGGATTTGTATGAAGAACAAATACAACGCAAAGAAACAAATATACAAAGGGAAAAAATTTGATAGCAAAAAAGAATTACAAAGATATTTGATTCTTGAAAAAATGGAGATGCAGAGGATGATTTTTAATTTAGAATTACAACCACAATTCCCTTTAATGGTAAATGGGAAAAAGATAGGTAGATATACTGCCGATTTTAAATATATAAATAGAAAAGGCGAAACTATCATTGAAGATGTTAAATCAAAAATAACAAAAACTAGAGATTACATTTTAAGAAAAAAAATATTAGCAACATATTCTCCACCAATTATTATTACGGAGATTTTATGAGTTGGTCTGCATTAGATTGGGCATCAAAACAAAAAACAGGTTCTGGTAATAATAAATTAGTATTATTAACATTAGCTAATTTTTGTGATGATGAAAATAAATGTTTCCCAAGTTTNAAAACANTAATGNAAATTACAGAATTAAGTCGTTCAACAATTATNAGATGNATNAAANCATTNAAAGAAAANNANTTTATAANTGTAAAAGAAAGATATGAAAATTATTTAAATGATTCTCAAAGACAAACATCAAATATGTATTATTTACAGGTAGGGTGTCAGATTGACACTCATGAGTATCAGAATGACACTCACGTGAGTATCACACCGAAACGCCATATAACCATTAATAATAAACATAATGTATATACAGATGATTTTAATGAATGGTGGAATCTTTATCCAAGAAAAGATGGTTCAAAGAAAAGAGCATTTGATTTATTTGAAAAGATAACTGATAAAATTTTAAATTTTGATGAATTGTATAGTTTTACTGTTAAATACAAACAGAGTGTAAAAGACAAAGACCAAAAATTTATACCACATGCTACAACATGGTTAAATCAAAGAAGATGGGAAACAGTTGACGAAAAAACAAAAATGAATTTAAATAAATTAGTAGGTTAATGGGAGAAAACAATGAATATTCACGAAAAATTATTACAAGAAAATATTAAGATACAAAGTTATGGACAACAAAAAACAATTTGTCCAAAATGTTCACATACTAGAAAAAATAAATATGATGCATGTTTATCAATAAATGTAGAACATGATATTGCAATATGGCACTGTCATCATTGTGATTGGAAAGGTTCTGTTTATGATTCACCTAATTTTAAGAAAAAAAATGTTTCACATGAAACAAAGAAAAATGTAATACCATTTGTGCCAGAAAATAAAAAATTATCTGATGAAGCAAAAATATGGTTAGAAAAAAGAGGCATAACACATGCAACTACTCATTTTATGGGATTATATACTCAAAATGATAAATTGTGTTTTCCCTATTTTCTCAACAAAGAAATTATAAATATAAAATTTAGAACAAAAGATAAAAGATTTCATCAATCTAAAGATGCATTAAAAACATTATATAATATTGATGGTCTTTATGAACATTGGCAAAAAAATGAAGATACACCAATAAAGAAACAAATTATATTTGTAGAAGGTGAAATTGATGTTTTATCTATGATAGAAGCAGGTTTTACAAATACAGTAAGTTTACCAGATGGTGCACCGAAAGAACCAAAATTTGATATGCAAGATAAAAGATTTTCTGCTTTTGAACAAAGCGAATGGATATTTGATGCGGAAGAAGTGATTATAGCCACAGATAGTGATGAAGCAGGAAATTCCCTTAAACTTGAATTGTTGCATAGATTCGGCAGGGATATATGTAAAGTTGTCCATTTTCCTCTGTACAAAGATAGTGCATTAGAAGATGAGAAACAAGTAAAAGATGCAAATGAATGTCTTGTAAGATTTGGTAAAGATAAATTAAAAGAATGTATTTATAATGCAAAAGAATTTCCAATTGAAGATTTACATACTGCATTTGAATATAAAGATACAATTCAAAATATGTATGATGGTAATGTACAGAAAGCCATATCAACAGGTTTTGATAAATTAGATGAAATATATAAAATTATGCCATCTACATTTAATTTAATAACAGGCATACCAAATCATGGTAAATCTAATTTTCTTGACCAAATATTGATGAATTTAGCAGAACAACAAAATTGGAAATTATTTGTGTTTTCACCAGAACATTCAACACCAAATCACATTAGAAGATTATTAGAAAAAAGATGTAGAAAACCATTTGATATTGGTCCCTATGATAGAATCTCACAAAAAGAATTAATTGATGGAATGGAATTTCTGAATAATCATTTTAAATTTTTAGAAACATCTGATGTAATACCAACAATAGATTATATTTTACAAAAAGCAAAATCAGCAAAACAAAGATATGGCATAAAAGGTCTTGTGATTGACCCTTTTAATCAAATTAGTGCAGATAGAGAAAATAATAAAAGAGAAGATGAACACATTAGGGACATAATTGCAAAATGTCAGCGATTTGCTAGAAACCATCAAGTTGTAGTTTGGATGGTTGCTCACCCACATAAATTACAAAGAAATGATGCAGGAGTTTTACCACCACCAGATTTGTATCAAGTAAGTGGTTCTGCACATTGGGCTAATATGTGTGATGTAGGATTNGTTATTCATAGAGATTTTGAAGAAAATATAACCAAGATTATTACAAGAAAAATTAGAGAACAAGGTATTTATGGACATATAGGTCAGAGAGAATTTATTTTTAATTACAGAACAAGATGTTATGAATAAAACAATGCACGATATATTTGATAATGGTCTTACAAAAAAACAACAAGAACAAGTAGATAAGGCATTTGAAGAATTAATGGATTGGGTTAAATCTGTAGATAAAAAATTATATGACAAAATGCAATCAGAAACGATAACATATGAAAAATTTATGAAAAACAAGGAGATAGAGGAAAAAGGTGTTACAATAGATAAAGATAATCAAATAAGTTTATTTTAGGAGGAATAATGCAAGTAGAAATGCGACCAATAAATGATTTAATACCATTTGAAAAAAATCCAAGAAAAAACCAAAAAGTAGGAAAAATTGCTCAATCAATAAAAGAATATGGTTTTACACAACCNATAGTTGTTGATGAANATGATGTTGTAATAATTGGTCATACAAGATTAATGGCATCAAAAGAATTAGGATTAAAAAAAGTTCCAGTTTTAAAACAAAAATTAACTGATGAACAAACAAAAGCACTACGAATAGCTGATAACAGATTAAATGAAGATTCAGAATGGGATTATTTTTTATTAGGTGATGAATTAAAAGAATTATTAAATCTTAAATTTGATTTAGAGTTAACAGGTTTTGAAAAAACTGAATTAGAAAATTTATTAGATTTTGATACAGAAAATGATGATTTACAATTTAATGATTTAGTCGTTGAACAAGATAAATACACTAAATCAATAGTATTTTCATATGAAGATTTAGATAAATATCAACATATAGTGGGATTATTAAATAAATATGTAGATAATCATTCAGATGTAAATTCAAATGAACAAGCACTGGAAAAATTATTAAATACAAATCAAGGCATGTAGTATGATTATATTTGTAAACCCAATGTGGTCTGTTCAAACAATTAATTCTGATAGTAATTATGTCTTTCTTTCTTCCGTTATAACTAAATTTGAAGAAAAATATCCTCAATATTCATTTCTAATGCCATTTCCTGCATCAAAAGGTTTTAGATATTATGATGATGGCTTTTTTAGATTACCAAACATATTAAGAATACCACAGGCAATACCACAGGGTAAAAAACAAAATAATATCCATTTTGATACATTCTTTATTAAAAAAATATATGATACATATGGACCTTATTTAATATGGAATCAGATACCAGAATTAGCACCTCAATTAAAATATTTTATGGCAAATTTTCATATGGTTCCAACTGTTGTTAATCAACATCATTATATATTACATGAAAGCCTACCATATCCATTAGAACCAAATTTACATTTTGTATTTATGCAATTGTGTGGAGATTATTGTGCTGATGTAAATTTATTTAATTCTGACCATTGTTGGAATATGACATTAGATAATATAAGAGAATATTTACCAAATCTTGAAAATAAAATTAGTGAAAAGAGAAAAATATTAAAATTTGGTTTCTTTGATAAAAATTATAAATATAAAAATGTGGAGAAATACGAAAAATTTACATTTATATTTAATCATAGATTTCAAGATTATAAAAATTGGAGGACGACATTTGAGATATTTGACCAATTGTATAATGAAGGATATAAATTCAATGTATTGGTAACTAAGGCAGGTGGCGATAGAATAAATATTATTAATGAAAAGCCATATGTAATGGTCAAAGATTTACCTACAAAAGAATTATATCTCAATGAAATACCTAAATGTCATTCAAATACATTTAATTCGCAACATGAAACATTTTGTATATCTATATTAGAGAGCATGTTTTATGGATTATCTACAATAGTTCCTAATAGAACAACAATGCCAGAATTATTAGGTAAAGATAATTGGCAGTTATTTAACTCTGAAAATGAACAAAAAGAAAAATTGATACATTTAATTAAAAACAAAGATGTAAATAAAAATTATGGTTATAAAAATCAAGAAAGAGCAAAAATGTTTAATGTTGATGATTATGTGGATAAATTACATGAATTGTTTTCATCTTTAATTAGAAAAGGTGTATTCACAGGCATGAAAGAACATAACAAACAGGGTTTTCTCAAAGTAATTAACAATAGAGAACAATTAGAATTACATGATGTAGAAAAAATGATAAGAGATTGTGGATTAAGTAAAACTCAATCAATGCCAATGTTTAAGGCTAATTTAGCTTTATATGAATTAGGATATATACAAAGATTCTATAAAAATAAATCTTTTTGGCAAAAACAATGACATTTTATGTGTTGATAAATAAATAATTTTCGTGGTATATAAAAAAAGATGATTGTTTTTAAATTTGCATATAACAGAATAAGTGAACAAGTTAATTTAAAAAAAACACAAATTTATGATGAAATGGACGAAACATTTAAATTAGATAGTATTCAAGATGCAATATCAGAGCTTAAAAAAGAATATGAAAAAGTATATGAAGAAAGCGAAACAAGATACAATAACAAAAGAAGAGCAAAGGTATATGACTAGGATTTATTTATCTTTACATGGTATATTTAGCAAAATTAGTATTTATTTTTATCAGAAATACATTAATGAAAGAATGAAAAGAAGATGAAAAAAACAAAGGCTAAAAAAATTCAGAAAAAAGTAGGAAGACCAAAAACAGAGCTAAACTTAAATGAATTAGAAAAATTGTCACGATTAAATTGTACAATGCCAGAAATAGCCTATTATTTCAATATACCATTAAGAACATTAGAAGATAAATTTACAAATGATAATGAAGTAAGAGAATCAATACTAAAAGGTCGTGCAACAGGCATGTTATCATTAAGAAGAAAACAAATACAGATAATGGAAGAAACAAATTCAACACCAATGGCAATATGGCTTGGTAAACAAATTCTTGGTCAAAGAGATAGACACGAGATTACACAGGACATAAATATTGAAGAAAGAAAGGTGCTAGACATTAGTAAATTAACAGATGATGACCTCAACACCATTGAACGAGTGCTTAAACATGCTATCGTTGAACCAAGTGAGAGCCGAGAAAATGAGGCGCTCCCTCAAATTGTTCATCAAAGAAGCATGGCAAACAATTGAGCCTAACAGAATTTATAATGATAATTGGCACATAGATGCAATATCTGACCATTTACAAGCTGTTGTTAATGGAGATATAAAAAGATTAATTATAAATATACCACCTAGACATATGAAATCTATATCTGTTTCTGTAGCATTACCTGCTTGGACATGGACAATTGACCCTACAAAAAAGTTTTTATTTGCAAGTTATGCCTTATCTTTATCAATAAGAGATAGTGTAAAATGCAGAAGATTAATAGAAAGTCAATGGTACAAAGAATATTTTGGTGGCAAATTTAATCTTACAACTGACCAAAATCAAAAACAAAGATTTGAAAATGATAAAACAGGACAAAGAATAGCCACATCAGTTGATGGTGCATTAACAGGTGAAGGTGGTGATATAATATTAATAGATGACCCACATAATGTAAGAGAAGCAGAATCTGGTATTGTAAGACAAGGTGTACTAGATTGGTGGGACCAAGCCATGCAAACACGATTAAATGACCCTAAAAATGGTGCATTTATAATTATAATGCAAAGAGTACATGAAAATGATTTAACAGGTCATATATTAGCAAATGAATATAAAGATTGGGACCATTTATGTTTACCTGCAAGATATGAAGAAAACCACCCTACACCAGTAAAATCAAGTCTTGGCTTTATTGACCCTAGAAAACAAGAAGGTGAATTATTATGGAAAGAAAGAATAGATGATTCAACATTAAGAAATTTAGAAAAAAGTTTAGGTTCATATGGTGCATCTGGTCAATTGCAACAAAGACCAATGCCAAAAGGTGGCGGTATATTAAAAGCAGAATGGTGGGAGCCATGGGAGGAAGATTTACCAAACATAGAATATTTAATACAATCATATGATACAGNATATTCTACAAAAGAAGCATCTAGTTATTCTGCAAGAACAACATGGGGAGTTTTTAAAAGAAATGGACTTTATAATGCGATTGTAATTGAAATGTGGTATGATAGAGTTAATTATCCAGATTTAAGAAGGATTGCTCAAGAAGCATATGAAGATTATGAACCAGATGTTGTATTGATAGAGAAAAAGGCAAGTGGTCAAAGTTTATTACAAGATTTAAGAATGGCAGGAATACCAGTACTAGAATATATGCCAGATAGAGATAAACAAGCAAGAGCACATGCATGTTCAGCCTTGTTAGAAGATGGTCGTATATTTTATCCTGCAGGAAGAAAATGGGCTAAAAATTTAATTGACATATGTTCAGCCTTTCCAACTGGCGATAATGATGATATAGTTGACACATGTACTCAAGCATGGTTAAGGTTGAGAAAAGGTTGGTTTATTACACATTCTACAGATTATGATGAAGATGAAATTGTAGAAAGAAAGAGATTAACATTATATGGCTAAAGAACCTAATGTAATACCATTTCAAGAAGGCGCACCTGCCGATAATCTTGAAGTTGAAAATATTGGCGATGACCAAGTCGCAATTGGCGATAAATCATTAGATGAAATCGTAGAGATAACATCAGAACATGATAGCAATCTTGCAGAAGAAATAGATGAAAATGAATTAAGTAGAAAAGCCCAACATCTGTTAGAAGCATTTGATAGCGATAAAGAAGCAAGAAGTGAATGGGAAGAAAGATATAAAGAAGGTTTGCAATCATTAGAGCCAGATGGTGGGTTATCAGAAGAAGAAGAACAAAGAGCAACAAGAGGATTATCCACTGTCGTACATCCTATGATTGCAGAATCAGCCACACAATTTAATGCAAGAGCAATTGCAGAATTATATCCATCTGGTGGCCCTGTAAAGACAACTATTATTGGTGAACCTACAGAAGAATTGGAAGACCAAGCACGAAGAGTTCGTGATTACATGAATTATCAGATAACACAGGAAATGCCTGAATACTTTCCTGATTTAGATACAATGTTATTTCAATTACCACTAATAGGACATGCATTTAAAAAAGTATATTATGATTCAAATCTTGGTAGACAATGTTCACAATTTGTGAAAGCAGAAGATTTTGTAGTTGCACCAGATAGTAAAGATTTACAAACATCTATCAGATATTCACATGTAATTAGGATGCCAAGAAATGATTACAATAAATATGTTGAAAATGGATTTTATCTGCCAATCAAATTTGTAGGTTCAGAAGATGACCCTATTGAAAATGTTGGTTCTGAAATAGAAGGTTTATCTACATATGAAGATACAGAATACAATGAACAAGTAACATTAATAGAAATGCATGTATATGAAACATTTGATGGTATAGATGGCTATTCAAATACAGAAGAAAACAATGATATCGTGGCACTTCCTTATGTTGTTACAATAGATTATGATTCACAAAAGATTGTATCAATAAGACGTAATTATGAAGAAGATGATGATAAAAAATTAAAACAAGATTATTTTGTTTCATATAGATTTTTGCCCGGCACAGGCTTTTATGGTTTTGGTCTTTATCATTTAATAGGTGGATTAGGTAGAGCCGCCACAGGTTCATTAAGAGCATTATTAGATAGTGCCGCTTTTTCTAACATGCAAGGTGGTTTTAAATTAAAAGGTCGTGTTACAGGTGGTGAATTACAGGTAAATCCCGGTGAGTTTGCTGATTTAGATGCGACAGTAGATGATGTAAACAAGGCTATAATGCCACTACCATTTAAAGAACCATCTGGTACATTATTTCAATTGATGAACGCAATTGTAGAAGCAGGAAGAAGATTTGCAAGTACTGCCGATTTAAATGTTGGTGATGTAAATCCAAATGCACCAGTAGGTTCAACAGTTGCATTAATAGAACAAGGTGCTAAATCATTTTCTGCAATACATAAAAGATTACATTATTCACAAGGACAAGAATTTAAATTAATTGCAAAAAACAATTCTAAATTTTTACCTGCACAATTTGAATTTGCATTATCTGGTGTAACACAATTTATNAATTCTACAGATTTTGANGCAAAAATAGATATTTTACCAGTTTCAGACCCTAATGTATTTTCTACAGCACAAAGAATTGCACAAGGACAATCTGTATTACAATTGATGCAATCTGCACCTAATCTTTATGACCAATATGAAGCACATAAAAGAATGTTAGAAGCAATCAGAATACCTAACATTGATGAAATATTAAAAGAGCCAGAACAGGCATCAAGATTAGACCCAGTTGACGAAAACATGAGTGTAATGTATGGCAAACCTATAAGAGCATTTCCAGAACAAGACCATGATGCTCATATTTCTGTACATATGCAATTTCTATCAGACCCATCTTTAGGTGGTAATTCTGGTGCTAGAAATTTACAACCAATATTGATTGCTCATATCGCAGAACATGTTGCATTATTGTATAGACAACGAATGCAATCAGCAATTGGTCTTCAATTAGCAAAATTACCAGATGTTCGTGACCCTAAATTTAAATTTGATGATATATCGCCACAATTAGATATGGAAATATCTCAAAGAGCATCAGAAGTCGTGCAACAATCACCACAAATGGAACAAATTAAAGCCATAACAAATATGGGACAACAACAAGGACAAGGTAATCCTTTACAATATGCACAACAACTTGCACAATTAGAAGCACAAATTGCACAAATGAGAGCACAAACAGATATGCAAATAGAAACTGCAAAAGCACAACAAGATATGGCGATAAAAGATGCAGAAGCAAAACAAGATATGGCAATTGATAATGCTAAATTACAACAAGATTTAATGGCTAAAATGAAAAAATTAGAAGCAGAAATACAAATATTACAACAAAAAAACTTAGCAAAAGGAGGCTAATATGCCAAGTCATAATGAACCAAAAGTAGGAGATAGACCTACACCAGAAACAAGAGCATCTGATGTTGGAGTGGCATCAATGGAAGCTAGAGGAATGGGTAATCCAATGGGTAATCCAGAACAAACAACAGTTACTAAAAATTTAAGAGATTCAGAAGGTAATTTAAGAGCTTTAATGGGTGCAGATTTACCATCAATGAGAATGAAAGGCATTTTATCTGATGAATTAATAGATGAACTAAATATGTTGATTTCAATGGGTCTTACAGAAGAACAAGCAACTGAGGCTTTGTCTGGTGATATTGAAAAAGAATTAAGAAGAAAACAATTTGAATTGATGAAACAATTAGACCCAAGTAGTGTTGTAAGGGAAAGCGAAAGAAGTGTTGTAAGGGAAGGCGAAGTTGGAACAGGCGGTCCTGCAGATGCAATTATGAACATGATGGGAAATCCTGCTGATTTTGTAGGTTCTCGTACTATGATGGCACCAAATATGCCTTTACAAGGTAGAACAGGCGCTTTAGGTGCATTAGGTGGAGGAATGCCAATGCAAAGAGGAATGACACCAGAAATGCGAGAAGAAATGATTAGAAATAGAAATAGGAAAAATATGTAAATGGCTCCTATTACCAGAAATGAATTTGGTGTTTTAAAAGAAGGTTTATTATCTCAAAAACAAGGTGTGCAACCTTTATCACGATTTGGTGTAGATTTCACATTAACACCACAAAGTGCATTATTTGGTACATTACCATTTGTTGGAACATTTGGTCAAATAGGAGATATAATTAATCAACAACAGGTAAATCAAATTGCAAGAAAAGCATTAGGTCAAGAACCAAGAAGTACATTTGATGCATTTACAACAGGTGATTTTTCAGCAACAAGACAATTACAACAACAATTAGTTGATAATTATGGTCCAAATTATACAAGAGCAGATGTTCAAGAATTTGGCATGAAAAATTTTCCAGAATTAGATTTAGCACCATTAATGAATGTTGAATTTACAAAATCAGAAATAGCAGAAGGTGATGCAGGTGGTCCACGAGGTGATGAACAAAGATTTTCAACTCAACCATTCCGTAGTGGTAGAACTGCACAAAATTTAACATCTACAGGTTTTCAAAGTGGCATAAGTCCTGAAGATAAAGCACAAATAGAAGAAGACATTGGAATGTATGGTTTTAGTAATATACAAGATGCTATTAAAGGTGGTTTTTATGATGATGAAATAAAATCCGTAGATGAATTTGCAGAAGATGACATTGTACAAACAAATATTACTAATTATGACCCAACAAAAGGAACATATGACCCTGCATTTTCAAGAGCAGTTACATTAGAACAACAAGGAGACACTGCAAATGCAGAAAGCACATTTATTTGTACTGCATTATACAAAAAAGGATTATTACCTAGAAAAATATATCTATGTGATGTAATCTATGGTAGAAAAATTAATTTTTATACATATAAAGGTTATGAAATATGGGGTAAATGGTTTGCTAAAAAGATTGAAACAAATAAAACAATCTACAATGCTTTTTATCCAATCTTTGTCAAATGGTCTAACCAGATGGCATATGAAATTTCTGGAGGAAAATATGGCAAAAATAATATTTTTATTAAATTATGTAAAACAATTGGTGAAAAAATTAGTTACTCAATTGGTTGGATTAGTGAAAGGAGAACCAAATGGCAGAACACATGATAGAAATAAGCAACATGGAGAAAAACGAAGAGTTGTTCATGGAAAAGATGGGGTTTCCAAGAGACGCGGAAGGCCTAGAACTAAGCGATGAACAATTANTTAATTTTNTATTGTTNTGTTATCAAGGTAAAATGTTACCACCAGAAGATATGGAAGAAACAGAAGATATGCAAGAAATGGAACATGATGATAATGTAAAGGTTAAAATTATCAAAATGGACAAATCTAATGTACATGAAATGATGAATGATATGTTAGGTTCATCAAAGCCAGAGATGATGTAATGGTTGGATTTGGTGCATTAGACAATCTTGGTAAAAAGATGCCAACAGAATCTAATATTAACCAAATGTCTTTTGCAGATATGGGTTATCCAAATAATTTATCTGAAGAGGATAAAATATTTATAATCCAGAGAATGATGGAATTAGGCAATACACCTGACAATCCATATTTATCTGGTGATACAGGATTTAAAATGTTATTAAAAGAAAAATATGGAATGTAAAATATGCCCTTTAGCAAATATTCATCTAAACAAAAAGCGATAGCAAGAGTTGCAAAACCTCGTAATAAAATAACAGGTGCTGATTTTAAAAAATTAGCAAAAAATAAAAAGAAGAAGAAAAATGGCAAAACCAAAAAAATCAAAGTCTAAAAAATCAAAGACAAAAGCTGTACCTACAAATCCTAAGTTATATGCTAGGATAAAAGCAAAGACAAAGGCTAAATTTGATGTATATCCATCAGCATATGCTAATGCCTATCTTGTTAGAGAATACAAAAAAGCTGGTGGTGGCTACAGAACTAAAAAGACATAATCATGGCTAAACCAAGAGGTAAAGGTACATTACACAATTGGTTTAAAAAAGAAAAGTGGGTAGATATATCTGCACCAAAAAAAGGTGGTGGCTTTGAGAAATGTGGAAGAAAATCTGCAAAGAAAAGCAAAAGAGGATATCCTAAATGTGTTCCATCTGCAACTGCCAAGAAGATGACAAAAGCTCAAATCAAATCTGCAGTTAAAAGAAAAAGAGCAAATCCAATGAAAAAAGTAAAAACTTTTGTAAAGAAGAAAACCAATGGCAAAAAAAAGAAAACCTGACCCAAAAAAAGGAACAGGTAAAAAACCAAAAGGAAGCGGAAGAAGATTATATACAGATGAAAACCCAAAAGATACTGTATCTATAAAATTTGCAACACCTACAGATGCAAGAAATACAGTAACAAAGGTAAGAAAATTAAAAAAACCATATGCAAGAAAGATACAAATATTAACAGTTGGTGAACAAAGAGCAAAAGTGATGAAGAAAACAGAGGTTGCAAATATATTTAAAAAGGCAAAACAAACATTAAAAAAACAACATGACAGCAAAACTAAAAACGCTTAAAAACAAAATTAAGAAAAAAAAGAAGATGGGTTTTTCTGAAATCGCATCAGCAAAAGCTAGAGGTCTAATAAAAAGGGTTGATGGAACAAAACGCAAAAGCAAAAAGTATGGAGGCAAAAATGGCAAAAAAAGCAGTTGAAGCACCAAAAGGTTTTCATTGGATGAAATCTGGTAAAGGTTTTAAACTTATGAAAAATCCTGCAGGTGGCTATAAACCACATAAAGGTTCTAGTTTAAAAGCTTCTTTTGAAATACAGAAAATACATAATACAAAATAATGGCAAAGATACCTAAATTAATTGAAATGTTAGGTGCATTAGGTGGTAAATTTGTACCTGAATCAGACCTTGATAAAGGTGCATTAGGTGAATTTATGGATAAAAAAATAGAAGATGCCAGAAATACACCAATGCAAAGACCTGCTAATATTAATATGTCTCCATTAACACAAGAAAGAAAAACAGAATTATTAAAAGGTGTAATGCAAGATATAAATGTAAAAGAAGAAAACCCATTTCAATTATTTGATGTTGAAGGTGCTGAATTTGTTACAAAAACATTAATGACTGAATTAGGCAGAGCAACAGAAATGCCTACATATGATGATGCAAGAAAATATATGAACAAGATACAAGACAAATATGAAGAATTTGGTGCAGGCGATACAGAAGCAAACAATCTAATAGAAAGTGTTTTAGAAGAAATGTTTATGGAAAGTGAATAATGGCAACATATAAAGGCAGAAAAGTTACATTAAATAAACCTAGAAGAATTGCAAAAGGTGAAACATCATATGGTAAAAAGAAATCAGTTGTCTATGTAATGGATGGAGATAAAGTAAAAAGAGTAACTTTTGGTGACCCTAATATGAGAATTAAAAAAAATCAAAAAGGTCGTAGAAAGAATTTTAGAGCAAGACACAATTGCGACAATCCGGGACCTAAAACAAAAGCTAGGTATTGGTCTTGTAAGGCATGGTAAAGGAGGAATATCTATGTCAGAACAACTTGAAGTTAATATATTAAGACCATTTGGACCTCGTATATTACATGCAAAAATGCCAAAACAATTTGTTGATGCATTAAACAAACAATGCGACAAAATTTTAGAAGATGACAATCAACGAGAAGAATTAGATGAATCACATGAATTAGTAGGTCATGTTGCAGAAGAATTAAGATGTAATATAAAAGACCCAGAATTACATGCATTTGGTGGTTTTCTTGGTAATCTTACAAGAGGATTACATGATGAATTTATGAAAGAAAATCATGTAAGGTCAGATGAAAAGACAGCACAAGAAATATTAATACACAGTTCATGGTTTGTAAGGTCATTTGAAGGAGATTATAATCCTACTCATATACACACAAATGGCACTTTTTCATGTGTTGCATATTTAAAAGTACCAGAAGGTATAAGTCATAAAAATTCAAGAAATGTCAAAGAAAAATATGCAACAGAAGGATATATTGATTTTATATTTGGCTCTAGTTCTGTGGTAACACCGGGCAATTTATGTTGTATGCCAATTGTAGGAGATATATTTATCTTTCCTGCTCATTTATTTCATACAGTATATCCATTTTTTGGTGAAGGCGAAAGAAGGTCATTTTCTGCAAATATTAGTTTACAGGCAAAAAAAGATACATGAGTAAATTATTAAACATATTTAAATTTGGTGCTCGTGCATTAAAACCAGAAGAAAAAGGTTTTGGTGCATTAAATCCAGAAGGCTTTTTTTCACCTACAGAAAAAGTTTTGGACATAATGCAACAACAAAAAGGCACACCAGAACAAATGTTTTCACAAATGAAGAAAATTGGTGGCAAACCTGTTAAAGAAGAAATGTTATTTACTGGTGTAGAGGATGCCTTTGCAACAACACCAAAAGTTACAAAAGAAGAATTATTAGACTATTTATCAGATAACAAAACAGAAATAGACCAAATTGTTAAATCTGAAAAGAAAATGAAAGAAGCAGGACAAGGTGACTATGAATTTTATAGAATTGATTTTAATGAGATGGGAACCACTAGTATATTTGATGTCCCTACAAGATATGAAGATTTAAAAAATAAACCAGAGGTTTTACCACTTACAGAGAATATAACGGAAGAATTGTCAGCAATTAGTTTTGATAAATTAAATCCAGACAATGTAAAATTTATGGGAGGAAAAGACAACATAAGACCAGAATTAATACAATATAGATTTCAAGAAGGCAAGGACACCTATGATGTAAGGGGTAATGATTATTATGGTTATGAAATTTATGAAAATGATAAATTGTTTGTTCCAGATGGACAAAATAGTCTTTTCCCATCATTAAATGAATCTGGTTTAATTGTTAACTCTTTAAGAGAGGATAAATATAAAAAAGCAAATCCAATACAACAATCAAAATTTGATTTAGAACCAAGACATGAATCTTACACTTTGCCCGGTGGTGATAATTATCAAGAAATTGTATTATCAATGCCAAATCTACCAGATAAATTTTCTGCAAATTTAGGTAAATTACAAGACACAAAAGACCAACTTAGAGTTGATAGAATTGAGGAATCTGTTTTGCCAAAATCTAAAAGAAAAATTAAATCTGTTATGTATAAAAATAGAGAAATAGAATTTGATGAAAAAATGATTCAAGATTTAGAAGATGGAAAAGTTGTTGGTGGTGGTGTTGAAAAATTTCAGATGAATCCTGAAACAAAAGAAATAATGTTAGTAAAACCTGAATATGTTCAATCAACACATTTTTATGAACCAAATGTTATAACATGGTTAAGAACAAAAGATAGAGTTGATTCAGATGGCAAAAAAATATTGTATGTTGAAGAAATACAATCAGATTTATCACAAAGAGGTCGTGGTCAATTTATTATGGGAGAAAAAGAAAAAAAGAATTTTATAAATACAAAAAACCCTGTCATTTATGGTGATATATTAGATAATTTTGATAAATTAAAAAAATTAACAAACATTGATGAATTTAAAGGTTTAAGAAAAACAATTATGCCAAGAGCAGATGATGCTAGATTTACTGCTCTTGGACGTACATTTGTAGGACATAAAGATGCAACTATTAGTGACATGCAATTTGATGAAAATGATTTAAAAAATAGTAAATATTCGTTAGAAGATTTAATAAAAAAACAAATGACAAAATATAAATATTTAACATTGAAGCCAAAACAACTACAAAGTTTAGTAAATCAAGGCATTTCTAAAGATAATGTTGTTCAATATAGAGAAATAATATCAGATGTTAATATAGATAAATTATTAAAAAATAATTTTTATGTCTATAAGCCAGATGTTCAAGCAGGTTATGAAAAAAATCTTATTGGTTATGAAGATAAATTATATACAAATGTAGATGATTATGTAGAGCCTCAATATATTGCAGAACAAATTACAACTTTAAAAGCAGGTGTATTTTTTGATATATTAAGAGATAAACTTTTAACAATGAAGACTAAAAACAAATCATTGATTGATATACAAGAAAGACATAAACAATCTGTTACAAGAGGAGATGCTGACAGTTTTGAAATAAAATCTGGACGAAATGCTGAATTAAAAGATTTATTAAGACAAACAAAAGAAGATATTTTTACACCAGATGAAATAAAAGATATAATGAAATCATATTATTCAAAAGAAAGATTTAAAAGATTTGAAGATGATGCATTAGACAATTTTTTAGATTTACACAGTTTAACTAAAGAGGAATATTTAGATAATGTAGAGATTGAAACACCTTCAAATAAATTGGAAAGTATAAAAGCACAAGACAAATTTAAAACTTTTGAAGCTATGTATTTTAATTCTGAGTTTGATAGGATTTTAAATAAAGCAGATGAATTTGATGTTGATGATTTAAAAAATTTTGATTATAGCTCAAATGCAAAACAAGAAGTTTTTGATGAATTAAAAAATTTAAATACAAATTTATCAAAAGCCACACAATACAACACAAGAATTAATCCATTAAAAACAGAATTCCCATCAGCACCATTTGTAGGTTCTACAGAAAGATTTACTGAATTAGCCATTAAAAATGCATTAACATACGCATCAAAAAATGGATATGATGGTGTTGCATTTTCAAATGGCACAATTCATCAGAAAAGATGGAATAGTCCTGAATTAAAAGATTATTATGATAAAACAATACCAAAAGTGTTAAATGATTTATTTAAACAAACAGGTGTTGAAGTTGAAAACGCAACAATTTTTACAGATAAAAAATTTAAAAAAGAATTTGACGAAGGAACATTGGCATTAAAAGACACTATGCCTTATGCATATGATATAAATTATATATTAAAAAATAATATAGGAGAACCACAAGTTGGAGGCTTTATTAAAGACACACCAACAATATATTTAAAAAAAGAAAATGTAGACACAAATGCAAAAAAATATATAGATAGTGGTGTATCATTATACACACCAATTGTAGGAACAGGTTTAACAGGTGTTGTTACATCAAAATTATTAGGTTCTGAAGAAGATATTGTAAAAGATGAGGTTTTATAATGGCAAAAACAGCTATAAAAAAAGTGGCAAATGCAGAAATTAGAGCCGCTAAAAAATATTTAGAAAGAAGAAGAATAACAAGTGATGATGTAAGTCCAAAAAAATTTGCTCAATTAGCAAAAAAACTTGACAAATCATTTAATGAAACACTTAAAATATTAGCAAGAACATTATCAGCAGGNCAAGTNTAATGGAACATGATAAAACATTTAGACAAACTACAGAAGATACATTAACAAATATATTTGATTATTTGCAAGGTTTTGGTGTAATGGACCCATCTGTAAGAAAAGGTGAAAAAACAACTAGAGATATTGCACAAACATTTTCTGGTTCACCTGATAGTATTGGCTTATTAGATTTTACAACATTAGGTTCTTTTTATGCAGGACAAGAGGGTAAAAGAGAATTAGAAAAATTAATACCAGATGACAAACAAAGAAATGCTTTTTATACATTTGCAATGACAAAAGGTCCTGCTTTAGCAGGAATGACAATTGCAGATTTAATAAATAATAAAGGTGAAGATATATCTAAATTAGGATTACCTATGTTAGATATGCAATTAGGTGTTGCAGAAGGTGTTCCTTTAACTGCATTTGCATTAAGACCTGTTCGTGATTTTCTCAAATCTTTAAAAAATAAAATAACATCAATTGAAAACATAAAAACTCCTACTAAATAAATAGTAGGAGCTTTCAAGGGAGGATGCGTAAATGTACAATTTATATGTACAATTAAATCCTATTCATTTTTATTGCTCTTTGCAACACTCTTTCCCTTTCTCTTTGAGATAAATTTGAAATTGGGTTAAGAACCTTTATGGCAAATTGCCTTTCATTTTCTACTGTAAATGTGTATTTTCTTGGTTCTCGTGTTACATCAAACATTTTATTTAATACATCAAGAGTGAAACCCTGTTGCTCACAGAGTTTCTTTGCTTCTGATTTTGTAATTTTATCTTTCATTTTATCCTCCTATTCTTTCATGGTAATAAGAGCATAATTGTTCAAAAACCTCTCGTCTTGTATTACATGGATATGAATTGATACATTCTGAATTTTCAAGTTCAAGATAACCTTTCCATTGAACTAAATTTGAACCAACATAATAAATACATCCAATATGTTTATCTTTGTAAAAAAGTTCCCATTCTGAAACACCTGACCATTGAGCAACAGCCCTTTCTTTTTCTGTATTGTAACCTTTTTTTGGTCTTTTTAATTTATAATTTTTTAAATTACTAAGATACATCATTTGTTTTCTCCCTATTAATATTTAACACTAAATTTATCTTCTAATTTATCAAAATTAGCTTTGTTTACTAATTCAACAAATAATTCAAAAGGGTCGTTGCCAGATACATTCATTAAAGAATTTGTTGTATCATCTAAAGAACCCATAACACCATCTGAAAATACAGTTATAACACCGACAGTCTTATAATTATAACCATCTAATGTAAATTGTATGTTCCAAGCAGGAACATCTGTATTCCAACCAAACATATGTTTTTTTGAAGATTGTCTTTCAAAATTAAAATATGAATTTGTAGGGTGTGGAGCTTTATTAACATAATCTCTATAATTACCCTTACCTGTTATATTTGTATTTAATGTAGTCTGCATTTTGTTTTCTCCCTTATTTATGTTTATACATTTTATATTTATAAATATATAATAACATTATTTATTATGATATGTCAACACAAAAAGTGTTTTTTTTAAAAAATACTTTAATTAATTTAATTAAGTGTTACATTTAATTATGTTAAACAGAGCATTATTTTCTAAACTATTAAAAGGAGGCAAGAAAATGGACCATGGTAAAAAGAAAAAAGGCATGAAGAAAACAAAAAAAACTGCTATGAAGAAAAAGCCAATGAAGAAAAATGGTAAAAAAAGTTATGGCAGAGGATAAAGAAAGAAAAGACGTTACAGTTAATGTAACAGGTGTTTCAATGTCTGGGGAGGCTGAAATAAATGAACACAATAGACCTGTTAAATCAGATAAAGAAGAACCTACAGGAGAGAAAACAACAGATAGCGAATGACATGGTTTTAGGCAGAATGTCTGACCACATTCAATATCAAAAAGCCGTTGGTGTTGCAGAAGGATTGGAACAATCATCTGAAATCATTGACGAGACATTAAAAAAAATAGATAAGGAGATGTAATCGTGAGTCATCAACACGCAATTATTACTGATAGTGTTACAAAGGCATCTATTGGTACCCACCAACTTCCAAGACCAATGAATTGGAAAGTTTTAATACAACCTAATGATATCAAAGCAGAAACAAAAGGTGGCATACTTTTGCCAGACAAAGTTAAAGAAAATGAGCAAATTCTAACTGCTCATGGTACTGTTATGGCTCTTGGCGAACTTGCCTATAGAGAAAGAGAAACAGGCGCTAAGTGGAAACAAGAAATTATTCCACAAGTTGGCGATAAAGTAACTTATGGTAAATATGCAGGTCAAAAAATTGTTGTTAATAATGTAAGATTTTTACTTCTTAATGATGATGAAATAACTGCAATATTGCCAGATGAAGTTGAAGTAACTGCATACATATAATTAGGAGATTAATATGGAAAATGTTGAACAAAATGAAGCATTAGATAAAGTTAATGCTGAAATAAATGAAGCTATTGAAGAAACAAAAAATAAAAATAATGAAATAGAATTAGAAATTACAGATGAAGTTGAAAAACCTAATGTAAAAGAAGAAGAAGATAAAAAAGAAAAGAAAAAAATTGAAGATGCAAAATATAGTGCAAGTGTACAAAAAAGAATAAAAAAAATACTTGCCGATAAAAATGAAGCTGAAGAAAGAGCAAATAATCTGCAAAATGAATTGCAATCTGTATCACAAAGATTAGCAAAAATTGAACAAAACAATGAAAAAGCAGGGCAAAATCAACTTGCAGAACATTATAATTTAACAAAAAAAGCTCTTGCAAAAGCAATTGAAGAAGGCGATACAGATGCACAAGTTAAATTTAATGAAGAATTAGTTGATTTAAAAACAAGTTTAGCTTTACAAAGAATAGAAAAACAAAACAAAGCACAAAATGTATCACCTACAGTAGATAAAGCTAATTATGTGCAACAAAATCCTGCACCTGCACTTGCACAAGATTGGTGGCGAAAAAATAATTGGTTTAATGCAAAAGGATTTGACCAAGAAACAGCTTTAGCAAGAGCAATTGATGTTCAATTAGATATTGAAGGTTATGATAAAAATTCACCATTATATTATCAAGAACTAAATAATCGTTTACAAAAAAGGTTTCCCGAGTTAATATCACAAGATGAAGTCGTTTCTGAACAACCAAAAGCAAAAAGTAGACAAACAGTTGCACCAACTACAGGTGGCTCTGGTTATAGAGGAAAACGATTAACTATGTCTTCGCAGGAACTTGCTATGGCTAGAGAATTAGGTATTACAGACCCAGATGCATTGAAAAAATATGCTAAGGAAATCCAAACATTAAAAGGAAGGAATAGCTAATGTCTATAAATAGAAATGTTAGAAACGAAGATTTGAGAGTATCAGTTAGAGATGAGGAAAGTAGACCTCAAACAAATTGGACTCCACCAGCATTGTTGGATGCACCAGAAGCACGACCGGGATTTGTTCAACGATGGGTAAGTACCACGATTCAGGGTAAAGAAACTCCAGACAACGTATATAAACGTATGCGAGAAGGTTGGGAGCCAAGAAAATCTAGTACAGTAAAAGACCAAAAATTTCCAACTATCAACCATGGTCAATGGGCAGGTTGTATAGGCATTGAGGGAATGCTTTTATGTGAAATGCCAAAAGAAAAACATCAAGCGATGAAGGATTATTACAGAGGAAAAAGCAGGGACCAAAATGAAGCCCTTACTGGAGAATTAGATTCTTTAGGTCGTAAAACTGGGACAGCTTTCTTTCAAGAAAGAAAATCCAGTTCTAGTCGTGGTAGAGAAAATTTATCTGCCATGGAGGATTAACCGCTAACGGAAGGGAAAAATTATGGCAAATCCTAATTCACCTTATGGTTTTAAGGTAGTCCGTCATATGAGTGGTAATGCCCCAAGAGCAAACAAATATACTATAACATCAGGTTTAGCAGAAAATATATTTACTGGTGACCTTTGTGTTCTTACAGCAGATGGTGTAATCACACCACATACTGCAACAGAAGTTAATAATATAGGTGTATTTGCAGGGGTTTCGTACACTGCAAGTGATGGAGAATACATTTATTCTAAATATTGGCCATCTGGAACAGTAGCTACAGATATTGTGGCTTATGT
>FUFK010046401.1_pt1 | contig 50695 bp, 74 predicted proteins | sample 1021851 | NCBI WGS metagenome assembly FUFK01 (sample SAMEA51879418, study PRJEB19060) | metagenome | reverse complement strand
AGGCAGGACTAGATCAGAAAGAAGACTACAATCACTACAACAGTTTAGAAATGAAAATGCTTATCAACCTGTTGCATATCTAGAAAAAGATGGACAAACAACAGTATTGATTGATACAGCATTTTTGACTAAAAAGTTTAAAGAGAATTTACATCTCGATAAAAATGCAACACTTAGACAAAACTCTGTACCATTTAATATTGCAAAACTCATGAGTAATGAAAATGATTACATATCATATTTAGTTAAAAAAGAAATATATAGAAATAGATATATACAAAAACAAAAAGGTGAAACAAGAATACAGTATGAAACAAGATTAAATGAAAGAATACANGAAGATACATTAAAAAAAATAAATGCAGANTTTACTACAGATACAGGTGATTTAGCTATNAANAAAGAANTATTAGATTTTTTAGANAGATATACAGATTCTGGNGGTATAGTACAAACATTACCAAAAGACAATCCACAACTANCATCATATGTAGGTAGAAAGATATTTGAACTAATAGGTGATTTTGGTGTACAAACAAGATCACAAGATGTAGCAATGCCACAATCAGCACATCTTGAAACTACTACAAGATGGGAACAAGAATTACATGAAGCACTAGATACAATAAATCAAGCATTTGTTGAGTACAGAACAGGCTCAACTGAGTCTACTATGTTATCTGGTGGTAATTTATCTGCTAGAGCAATAAGAGCAAAAGATACTGTTAATGCATATAGGAAAAAAATATTTGGTAAAAAAGAAACAATGCCATCTACTATTAGAAATAGTTANGAAGATTTTAATAAAGCAATATATGATGGTGTTGTAGATACAACAGACAGAATATATACAGATCCTAATACACATGAATCTATAAAAAAAGGTATAGATGCAGTACGTAAATACTATAAATCATATGCAGAAGCTGGAGAAGAAGTAGGTTTATTTGCAACAAGTAAAAACATTGCAAGTAAAATAGAACAACAAAACGAACTACTAGCGATTGTAAATACACAAATAAAGACAGTTAAAAATGCATATCAAAAGAAAAGATTAAATGCAATAAAAGAAAGAGTAGAAGATAGATTAAAAAGACTAGAAGACCAGAAAACTAATATAGACAAAAAGTTTGATGGTCCATTTGAAATGAATAAAAATTATATTACTAGATATTTTAATAGAGAAGCATTACTAGATAATCCAAAAAAATTTAAACAAATACTTACAGACTGGTATACAGCTAATCCAAGACCGGGAGTCAAAGGTACAATAGAAGAAAGAGTAGAAGCAACTTATGAAACTATACTCAATGATTCTGCACATATGGATTCAGATGGCATACTCGCTATGGGTAGAAGAAAAAACAATTTTGTAGCAGGTACAAGACCACTCATGCAAAGAAGTTTAGATATACCATCGGATGTATTGCAAGAATTTTTGATAAGAGATGTTACTGATATTATGAAAATGTACAAATCTCGTATGAGTTATGCAGTAGAGATTACCAGACGATTTGGCGACAGACATTTAGAAGATTTTTTAAATAGACTTGATTTAGATTTAACATTACAAACTGTAAAAAATTCTGCTACGAGCAGTAAAGCAACAAAGATTATTAACCATTTTGAGGATGCAAAAGATAAATTATATGGAACATTTAACACAGATGATCCAACGTCTACTAATAAAAGAATTGCAGCATTTATGAGAAACTGGACATCTTTGACTAGCATGGGACGTGTTGTATACACAGCACAAGCTGATATAGGTAGACCATTTATGACACATGGTATGTCTAGAATGTGGAATCACTGGCTAAGACCATTTATTGAAAACAAAGAAGTGTATACAGAAATGGTAAAACAAGCACCATATCTCAATCCAGCAGCAGAACTAACAGTACAAGGTGGTGCTATGGATAGATATCTTGGATCGTTCGGTACATCACCAAGAAAAGGTGGAATGTTAGATAAGTATCTAATAGCACCTGTAAATAATTCACAAGGGCCATGGTTCTGGATGAACGGTTTGACACCATGGACAGTTATGATGAAAAGGTTTACAGGATATGTATCACAACATAGATTTATAGAAGACTCAGTAAAATTATCTGAGGGTAGACTATCTAAACAAGAAATAAAAAGATTAGCTAGTTATGGTATAGACAAAAAAACAGCTGATGTTATTGCAAAAATGCCATGGCAGTTTACGGATGGTATATATTTACCTAATGCACAGCTTTGGTCAAAAACAGGTGCAGGTCGATCTGCATTACAAAAGTATAGACAAGCAATAAAAGCTGATATTGAAAGAACAATAATTACACCATCACCTAACGATAAACTAAATATGATGTATGGAAAAATTAGAATTAATGAAGATAGTAAAATGTATAAAGCATTTGATAATGAAGTAGGTAGAATGCTTGGTTTTACTAAAACTAAATATGGTGGTGCTAAATTTGGTAATGCATTTATGTCTTTACCTTTTCAGTTTTTTTCATGGATGATATCTGCAAACAGAAAGTTATTGATGTCAGGTTCATCTGGTCGAGACTTTCATCTAGTTCAAGGAGCTACAGCAATGGTAATGTTTGCTATGTGGGGTGATTTTTTAAAAGATCCAGCATTTTGGTATAGAAAAGATAGCAGTGAGAAATGGCTTGCAGCAGTAGAAAAGTCTGGAGTACTAGCAGTATATGGTGATTTAAACCATATTTTAGAAACTGTAACACAAGGAGACATGGGTGTTAGACCACTATTCGATATGGAAGATCCATATGGAGAACCTGAGGGACATGATGTATTCAGACCATTTATGGGTGCAGCGCCATTTAATGTATTAGATGTATTTAAAGCATTTGATACTGGATCACCAAGAGAACAGGCAGATTCTGTTAGAAGAATGTTGCCATTACAGAATTGGCTTGTATGGGACAGAGCCTTTAAAAACGTCTATAACAGTGCTTATGACTATTGATAGACTAATAAAATACAGGTATTGTTGACATATGACTATAGCTAGTGCAAAAAATACACCTAGAGTAGCATATACTGCTACTACGAATCAGACGACTTTTACTATACCGTTTGAGTTTTTTAGTACAGCAGATGTAAAGGTTTACAATGGAACGTCTCTACTTACGTATAATGCAAGTCCAAGCTCGGCATCCCAGTATTCTATTGCTGGTACTGCTTCTGCTAGTGATAGTGCTTTTGAGTTTGGTTCTGGGGGTACTATTACTCTCGGTTCTACTGGCGCTTCCAATGGCGACATTATTACTATTATTAGAGACATTACAATAGAAAGAACATCAGACTTTCCAGTATCTGGATCGTTTGATATAACTTCACTTAATACAGATTTAGATAAAATATATGCAAAGCTTTCTGATATCAAACAGCAATCAGATAGATCGGTTAAATTATTAGATACAGATTCTATAGCCGCAACCATGACATTACCGGCAAAAGCAACTAGAGCATCTAAGGTTTTATTTTTTGATGCTAACGGTGTACCAGAAACAACTTTATCTAGTGCGAATCTTACAACACTTGGAGAAAAAACAACCGAAATAACGACAGTCGCAAACAACATATCTAATGTAAATACAACGGCTGCAAATATTGGAGCTGTAAATACTGTTGCTTCTGACCTTGCAACTGTTGCTGCGATTACATCGGATGTAACAGCAGTAGGAGCTATTGGCTCTAATGTAACCACAGTCGCTGGTATAGCGGCGAACGTCACTACTGTTGCGAGCAATATATCATCAGTAAATACTGTAGCTGGAGACATTACAAAAGTCGTAGCTGTAGCAAACGATTTAGCAGAAACTGTATCTGAGATAGAAACAGTAGCTGATGATTTAAACGAAACATCATCAGAAATAGAAGTCGTTGCTGGCTCTATTGCAAATGTAAACACTGTAGGTGGTGCTATTGCTAATGTTAATACCGCAGCTGGTAACATTAACAATATCAATGCTGTCGCTGGACAAATACTATTTACAGAAGATTTGGGAGATTTAGGAGCTTTAACAACTGGCTCTGGAAACACTATAAATACTGTTGCGACAGATATCGCTAATGTAAACACACTAGCTGGAATATCGTCTAATATTACAACAGTAGCTGGTATCTCATCAAATGTTACGACTGTTGCTGGGATATCAGCTAATGTNACGACAGTNGCATCCAACGATTCAAACGTTACTGCTGTGGCTGGNAANNCTACAAANATAAATGCTGTNGCTGGCAATGCTACAAATATCAATACAGTTGCTGGAGCAAATGCAAACATAACGACAGTAGCTACTAACATATCTGGAGTAAATAGTTTTGCAGANAGATACAGAGTNGGTTCATCTGATCCAACATCNAGNTTAGATGAGGGAGATTTATTTTATAATTCAACAGAAAATGCAGTTAAATACTACACAGGTTCTACATGGGCAAGTATAACTGCTGGTCTAGGAAATATTGTTGAAGACACAACACCACAACTAGGTGGTGCATTAGATGGACAAAATAACAACATGAGCAATATAGGTACTATAGATGGTACTAACTTACAAATAGATTTTGGAGGTATAACCTAATGGCTAAAAAATTACAACTAAGGGGAGGTACAACATCAGATCATGGTTCTTTTACAGGAGCTGTAAGAGAGGTTACTGTTGATACCGATTTAAAAACATTGAGAGTACATGATGGCTCTACTGCTGGTGGGATACAACTAGCAAGATTAACTGATGTAACAGGCGCAACATCTGTTGGCACTCTTGCATCTTTGACAGTAAGTGGAGATGTAACTGTTGATACGTCTACACTTAAAGTAGATTCATCAAACAACAGAGTAGGTATAGGAACTGCAAGTCCAACAAAAGATTTAGATGTTGTTAATTCTGGAAATGCTTGTATAAGAATAATTGGTGGAACTTCTAATTGTTCGCAAATACAATTCGGCGACACAGATGTTAATGACATAGGTGATATTTGCTATGACCACTCTATAAATGGTTTCAAAATATACACAAATAGTAGTGAAAGATTTAGAATGGAGGCAGACGGTGATTTTCATGCAGATGGCGATGTTATAGCTTTCTCGACTACAGTATCGGATATTGCATTAAAAACGGATATTGAAATGATACCAAATGCACTAGATAAAATTGATGAAGTCAGAGGTGTTACATTTACAAGACACAATGGACAGAAGTCAGCAGGAATTATTGCACAAGAATTAGAAAAAGTTTTACCAGAAGCTGTTAGGCAAAAAAAACTAGCACTACATGACGGCAAAGAGTATAAAACAGTAGAATATGACGCTATACATGGTCTTTTAATTAACTGTATAAAAGAATTAAAACAAGAGATTAAGGATTTAAAAAATGCCTTTACAAAATAGCGGTCAAATAAAATTAAGCGAGATAGCTGCTGAGTTTGGTGGATCAGCACCTCATGCTCTATCAGAATATCATGGTAAAGGTAATGCACCTAGTAGTGGAGAGATACAATTAGCAGCAGATTTTTATGGAACAGCTAATACATTTACTACTACACTAAGTTGGCAGACTCATGTTAATAAAGTAGGTAATGAAGCATTAGGATTTTTTAACTCATCATCAAGTGTTAGTGGTACAGGGTTTGATGGTGGAACAATGCCATCATCACTTGGAAGTCTTGCAGCACAACCATCAACACCTAATATAAATCATTTATTTAGAACTTGTCTTTCTGTAGCAGCAGATGAAATTACAATAGAATTTGCTAGCACTTTTACTGCTTGGACATCTATTACTGTTGGAAGTAAAACACTTACAAGATCAAGCGCATCAACTCCCGGAACTAGAAATACTGGTATAACTAATAGAACATTCCAATGGAGAAATGCAAATAATAATACATCTACTTATATAACCGAAGATAATGGTGCTAACGATGTTGAAAAACATCCATTTGGTTCAGGTGGCGCATCTGGAACGCCATCAGGAACAGTTTCAATAACTTTAAATTATTAATATGGCATATACATTTACATTACAAGATACACCATTTGCACAAGATGCAACTTTTGATAGATTGTATGCAGATAGTCTAGATGATTTTGAATCAGGAACAGTAAATTTTAGAACAGGAGCATCTGAAAGCGATAAGAAAACACAAGTTTATACATTTTTAACACAAGGTAGATATGAAAATGAAAAATTAATATCTATAAGTAAAGATGATGTAGTTTGTATGTATATACAAGGTTGGATAAAAAACAACACTCTAGTCTGGAACAATGCAGTAACAGGTAAAATTAGCAATAGTAAAGCATACTGCTCTGAACAAGCATTTCATGAAGCAAATAAAACATGGGTACAATCACAAGGTTGCAATGCTTGGGAAGTTCATTGTATTCCAGATAATAGAGTAGATACATTTTTTGTAAGCATATCAAATGCTGGAAGAACAGTAGGAACATTTACTAGAACAGTAGAAAATGATGTATGTAAACTAAGATGGGAGTACTAATGTGTTACTCAATCTTTTGTTTATAGTTTATTTTCTTTTATCGTTACCCTTTATATTTTATTTATCTTGGCAACAGCTATTAGTTACCTACATTATGTTTTGGATATTAACCGATTTGGTTAATGGATTATTTTTACACAGATGGTCAGCACACAATCTCTGGAATCCACCTATATGGTTTCAAAACATAATGTCTGTAGTATCTATGACAGCATTAATAGGCACACCAATATCCTACAGTGCATGGCATAGAACTCATCACAAAACATCAGATACTATTTACGATCCACACAGTCCAAAGTGGATGACTTACTTTGATATTATATTTAAAACNCATTCTCATAAGTTTNATGTAANNAAAGCTGGTTCGAGGTTAAGGAATGNATGGCAGTTNCTATTAACGAAAAACGAAACCCCTTTGGTTTTCATGTGTAATGCTATTCTTTTCTTAACCCTACCATTAGATATATTCATGATGTGGGTTATTGCAGTAGCCATGTCGAAGTTTTGGATGGTGTTTGGTACAGGTATTATGTGTCATGGTTATGATAAAGGTATACCAACAAATCTACCTTATATGTATCCATTGATATTTAATGATTGTAATCATAAAGACCATCATGAATTACCTAAGCTACAACCATTGAAGTTTGATTTATGGGTATGGTTAATTAAGAGGTTTGGTTGGACATGAAACACGCTAGATGTGTACAACTATTAGCACTCACCAATGTATTGATATCCATTTGGGCTTGTTTTACTTATCCTGAATATGTAATTTATGGATTGATAGCATGGGGTTTTATAAATGTATTCTCTACAAACATAGCTATACATAGATATATGTGTCATAGAGCATTTGAAACTACACCCATCAAAGCTAAAATTCTAAAGTATCTTACAATTGTATCAGCATTCGGTAGTCCGCTGTCATGGACAGCACAACACAGATACCACCATAAATATTCTGGACATCCTGTAGATGACAATCAATCACCAGCAAGAATAGGATATTTAAGAGCATGGCTTACCCTATATGATCCAATAACTGTACCTAAAGTAATGGTGAAAGACATACTCAAAGACAAGGATTATATGTTTATCACCCGCAATTATTGGGCCTTGCTATTTACTTATGTATCTATTTTGTACACAATTAATCCTATGTTAGGACTATTTTTATTTTCATTTCCATGTGCTTGTATATACATAGTGGCTGGAGCTTTTGGTGTTATACCTCATAGCAAACATTTTGGATACAAAGTAGTAGAATCTAGACCGCATTGTACAGCAGTTAATAGTCCGCTTACATCACTACTTAGTTGGGGTGAGGGTTGGCATAACTACCATCACACTAAATCANAAGACTATAGACATGGACATAAATGGTGGGAACTAGATCCACCAGCATTTTTTATAGAGAGATTATTTAAATGAGAACAGTAACTAACTCACAAATACTAGACAAACTAGAATCTCTAGAAGACAGGATCACAAAGCTTGAAGAGACAATAAACAAAGGCAAAGGTGCAATATCATTTATGGCATGGCTAGGTGGTATAGCAGCGATAGTAGGAGGCTATTTCATAAGCAAATGATACCTATGGAATTACTCAGTATGTTAGCTAGCACAGTGTTAGGTGGCATATTATCTATCATGGCCCAGAAGTCTCAAGCTGAGGCAGACAAACAAAAGATGTTCATGCAACGAGCTAGTTTTGCAGCCAAACAAGTAGACAAAGCGAGAAACGTTACAGATCAATTTACTAAAAATACTAGGCGCTGGATAGCTTTGATAGCTGTTGTATCTATACTGGTTATACCCAAACTAGCACCATTTATAGATCCATCAATGCCTATCTATGTAGGATACACAGAGACTGTATCACAAGGATTCTGGATTTTTGCTAGTGATATAGATATGACACAGTGGAAACCAATGACAGGATTAGTCATTACACCATTAGACACCCATGTGGTAAGTTCCATAATAGGATTGTATTTTGGTGGAAGTCTAGTTAGGAGATGAAACCAGAGTTATGTACATTAAATTATGGCATAACGGTTTTTTGTTTAATGTTAATTTTATATATAATTTTTAAAGATGATTAGGAGGTAACATGGGAGCAAACACAAAACATTATTTTAAATCAGGCAAAGAACATAAAGGTGCAGTTCATAAGATGCCAAACGGAAGTATACATACAGGTAAGACTCATACTAAAACATCTAAACCTGTAGTACATTTCAAAGACTTATCTGCACGTGCAAAAAAGGCGGTGAAGAATGGCTAAACTATGTGCAAAAGGAAAAGCGGCAGCTAAAAGAAAATTCAAAAAATACCCAAGTGCTTATGCCAATATGTATGCATCTGGTGTTTGTTCTGGAAGAATTAAACCCGGTGGTAAGAAGAAGAAGTAATGGCTAAGAAAGGTCTGAAAAGCTGGGTAAGAGAGAAGTGGGTTGACATAGCTAACCCACGATCCGATGGTACATTTCCACCATGCGGTAGAAGTAAAGGTGAGAAACGTAGCAAATACCCTAAGTGTTTACCTTTAGCTAAAGCTAGAGCAATGTCTTCAAGCAAAAGACGTGCAGCAGTTAAACGTAAACAGTCAGCAGATAATTCATCTAAGGGTAAACCCGGATATGCGAGGACGTAATGGTAGCCAAGAAATATCAAAACCCAAGTGGTGGACTCAATGCAGCAGGTAGAGCATACTTCAAACGTAAAGAGGGTGCTAACCTTAAACCACCTGTAACAGGTAAAGCTAAGAAAGGATCTAAAGCTGCGGCTAGACGTAGAAGTTTTTGTGCAAGAATGTCTGGTATGAAAGGCCCAATGAAAGATAGTAAGGGAAGACCAACGCGTAAAGCATTGGCACTAAGAAAATGGAAGTGCAGAAAATCAAGTTAGCTACTATCGTAATGATAGTAATAATACTTATGTATGGTATATCTGAAGCTATATCTGACGTGACGTCTAGCGGAAGTACAACCAATACCCAATCTAACAATGCGGGAAGTAACACTGCCATTACGGGTGGGTACGAATCTAGCACCACATATCAGTCAGGATCCAGCTCAAACAGTACAACAACCAATACCACAAATAACAGCACAAATGCTGAGACAGCTGTAAATAGCGCCTCAGCGCCCAGTATGAGTGTTTATGGACAGGATAGCTGTGTCATACCTCTGTCAGCTGGATGGTCTGTTATCGGCTTCTCAGGCTCGTTTGGGAGCTATATTAGAGATTCTCAATGTGAGAGGCGCAAAGCTTCTGCTGTATTAGCCAAGCTTGGTATGAAAGTAGCTTCAATATCATTGATGTGCCAAGATAAAAATGTCTGGCAAGCTATGATGGATGCTGGTACACCCTGCCCTATTGATGGATTGATAGGTGATAAGGCTAAACAAAGATGGAAAGAGGTAAATGAAAAGAATACTACTGCTATTAGTAATACCGCTATTAGCAAATTCAGACACAACAGGTAATCTAATTACTAATGGTACATTTGATAATGGCACTACAGGGTGGACTTTATCTGGTGATGCACAAAGGATTGGCGACTGTTGTCCGGGAGGACACGACCTAGAGTTCGGAGACTTTGGCAGTATCGAGCAATCGTTTAATCTCATAGATGACTCCGTAACCCAATCGATGCTTGATAATGGCATTACTCTGGACTCTACGGTTGAAGTACAAAATGGTGAGGGTGGTGTTGGATCATGGGCGCCTAATCGTGGAGGTGCTGACACATTTACTATTAGATTACAAATACAAGATGAAGATCAAAATGTGTTAGCAACAACAACACAGGAGAGAACAAATGTTACAGGAATTAATGGGAAAGATTTTAGCGACAGTGTTACGTATACAGGGACTGGCAGTAATATTGGAAATATTTATATTAGTGGCTCTGATGCTAATGCTCCTGCTAATCTGGGTGGTCCTAACGTAGATAACATATCTGTCACAATGACATATGATCCTGTCGTACTTACAACAGAACAAACATTAGAGATTGCTAATGTATTTACCTCAGTATCTGAACTAGAAGAAGAGGTTGCAATAATAGAATTTATACCCATCGAAGAACTGACATTCACTGAATACACTGAACCTGAAATAGAACCTATATCTTTTATAGAGTTTGTTATGGAAGAGTTTGCTCAGGAAGAGATATCGGTTGGTATCGTAAATATATTTGAGGAGATAACTTATGAAGAACCGGAGACCATCGAATCGTTCGCAACAGAAGTCGAAAGCTTTGAAGAAATCGTTGAAGAATCAGAAAGTACAAACATCGAGGGAGCAATTGAAACAGTTCAAAGCGGAGAGGAAAGCGGAGGAATCGAAGAAAATCAATCTGTCGCAGGAAACACTGAGCCTGAGGAAAGAAGCACAGGAACAGAGGAGACTGAGTCAAGCGAAACAAGAACCGCAGAAGCTGACACCGAGACCGATAGGAACGTTGGATCTGGAGAAGAAGTCGTGGCTGAGAATAATGTGGGAGAGGTTGTTCCAGATGTTTCGATAGATAATATACGACAACAAGTAGAACAAACAACACAGTCAGTAGATGCACAGTTGACCACAGTTCAGACGATAGTAGCTAATGCAATGCAGAACAATACTATACTTGATGCATACTCTAGTAAGCAGTACAATGATAATTATGAATTGGCTAGTATCAACATTGACGAGTATATACTGCAAGACTATACGGACAATAGGCAAATATATAGTAACAGTACAAATATTCCTGTCGACTCTATGGCTGAGTTTGAGAGTAGAGTATCTGAGGCGCTTTCCAAAAGAATAAGAGCAGAGGAACACCTGAGGAGAATACGTGGATATTAAAACAATAGCAGGTATTGTAGGTTTAGTTATAACTATTGGTGGGTTGTTTGTATTTCAAGGACAATTGATCCAAAGAGTAGATGTATTAGAGGCTAAGTCAGCACCAGATATTAAACCATTAGAACAGGATATAGCTATCAACAAAGCAGAGATAGCAGTTATAAAAGCAAAGATTGAAGAGATTAAGGCTCGTTCTGATAATCCACTAGGCAACTAGACTGCTAGTAGTTTTGCTACCCTACTAGCAGTATTCATCCCAGTCGATAGGGCCATGTAATTCTTGCCATGTATCAAGCAAGTATTGTTCAGTCCCATACCTAGCTTCAAATTGTTTCTTACCTATACCATGATATCCTTTGTTACCACGATGGTGGTCTACACATAGGGGTATACACTTTACATTTCTTTGAGACATACCCATACCCTGCCTGAGGTGATGGATCTCAGTAGGTGTGGTTTGTTTTTCTCCAGAGTCTTGACAGGCAATACATCCTGATTCAGCCATTCTTTGATATAATGCCTGTCTTTTCTTTTTGACTACGATGGATAATCTTCTATCTTTCTTGCTGACCATCTTGGCTTAGGACGGTAATGTTTCTTTGAACATTCGGTTTTATATCTAGATAACCTAGCTCATATAATCTTCGTACTATTTTATGAGCATGAGATTTGCTACTCAGTCCTACCTCATCAGTTATTTCCTGATAAGTAGGACTGACACCATGCAATTCTAGATAGTTGTCAATGCAATGTAAGACTGCTAGTTGTAAATGTGTCATGATTAAAATGGTGTTTCATCACCTGTTATTGGTTTAGCTGCGAATGGATCAATGTTGTTACGACTAGATGATTCTTCGTCTCGCTTACCCAAAAAGATTACATCATTTACTTTGACACTTGGTACTCTGTTACCATCATCTTTTTCCCAATAGTCAAATGTTCCAGATACATGAACTTGTTTACCCTTAGTAAGATATGGCATGACTGCATCTATCCTAGACATAGGGTTGTTAGCATAACTGTTAGGAAACATTGCACAGTTATGCCACATTGGTACTGTTTCTTTTGTGTTTGAATCATACTTATCAGTAGCCATAGAGAAGACAAGCATGGAGTTACCATTACGTAACTCCTTTAGCTCGGCATCTTTACCTAGTCTTCCGATAAGTCTAATCTCACATAGTGAGTTAGCCATCTTTGTTTGCCTCCTGTTCTTTAGCTTTTTGTTCATCTATATTTGCACTGATTTCCATGCACCTATCATGCACTGCATTTAATCGTACTAACTCATCAGCTATATAGTGTGTCCATTGTGCTAATCTACTTCTGACTAGAAACCTTGGCAAAGATTCTTCTTTATCTGTTACAGGATTTGTGAATACATATTCCTGATGGTCAGGATCTTTAGCCAAACTATCTTCTTCTTTTTCTTTGACATAGTCATTAGGTGTTTTATCAATGTTGGTTATTTTGGTCATTTAGTTTTTCCTCCACATTATTAAGTTTGTTATGAGCAACAGGTTTTACTTTGTTGCCAGTTGGTTCTTTGAAGTCAACAGATTCTGAATCAGAATATATGTATGCATGAGCATTGAGTAGTTTTAAGATACATCTATCTACTGCTCTTTTCTCAGCCATAGCATATGGGAATTGACTAACAGTATTCTTGCCAGTGCTTTCACCCAATGATTCAATGACTCTGTCACCTGATTTTGCTATACATTTGACAACAACATCTGGACTGTAGTTCAATACTTCTAGTGTCCATGTAATGTTATCTTGTGCAGCGACCTTTTCTAAAGCATTATGCTTTATGATCCACTGACTTTTACCACCTCGTTTGAGTTGCCAAAAATCTGTGGACTCTAGTTTGTATGTGTTTTTAAACTCATTAACTAGACTATCACTATAGTTACTTTCCATTATCAGTCTCCTTTATGGTTAGTATGTTTTTCTTATTGCGAGTAACAACGATACCCGCACCCTCAGCTTTACGACAATCATCTGGAACAAGTCCTCTAATTGTTTTCTTGCATTCATCAAAGTTCTTAGCTAATGGTTTCAATCTATTGTAATTATCAGCTAATCTAATCCATGTACCATGGTCACTCATGTCTTTAACAGTCATGCCATTCAATGCTATATTCTTTGGTGGATCTGGTAACTCAGATTCAAAACCCTTTGGCTTTGTATTTGTAATTACAAATGTCCAAAAAGCTTTTTCTAGTTTGAATAGTCTTTGTTGATACTCATGGTCCCAATCAATGACCGCGTGTTCATGTCTACTATTACCAAATATTACAGACAGATACATATACTCAGTCATACTGTGCATCATGTAATGTTGTAGTTGTGGGTAATAATACTCGGCTACTTTCTCGAATGTGTTGTTTTCGTATGTATGTTTAAACTCAACCAGTGTACCGGGGTGGTCTCCATCTTGTATCATCCCATCGCAGTGTGACATCATCCACTCATTGTTATGATCTCTTGGTACTGTATAACCCCACTTGATACTAGATTCTAATTCATATTCTAAGAATCGTAGATTGACTTTCTCTGTTGCTATACCTATTTGTACTGCTAGTTTTTTAGATAGATCCTCAGGTTCTTTACGACCTGTCTTCTCTTCCCACAATGACAACCAGTCACCTGCGATAATGCGACAGGCATCTGATCCACCAATATAGTTATCTCTATTTTCCATTGCTACCTCCATATTGTTCTATAATTGTACTACTTTTTAGCCATATAATCTAGCAAATACTTACTAGGTTTAAGCTCACCACCGCTTTCTATAAACTTTTCTAAGCTTATGAAAGCATTAACCACTGACTCTAACCATTTTTTATGAGCTTGATACTCAGGTTCACACCTTTCAACAAACTCTCTGGGCAATGGTAGTCGCGGATATTTATACTCAACCAGTATTGATTTGACTGCATCTTTGTATACAAACAAAGGATACTTAGTCAGCTCAGATAGATAGACTTCAATACCTATTTCATTTGGCACCTGTATCTGGAACGTTGAAGCTATTACTTCGAGGCCTTCAGCTACATCCATACGAGTGCATGGCTCCATCAGTCTCATGGTACTGTTGAGTACATCAAGCGCAGCCTCATCAATCCCTTTTCTTTTCTGGAATTGATAAGACTTTCCCATCTGATTGTTGATCTCTTCCTTGCGCAACTCTAACAAGACGTGACTTTCTGTCTGAAACATCTTGGGCAGACGTTGCAACGTGAGAAGATGGTTTGGATCTTCTACGTTTGTCGAAGTTTTCTGCACACCAAAACTCGAAACGCGAGTCCCAATCTGCAAATACTTTTCCAGAAGAGAGGAACCATCGTCTGAATTGTCTATGCTCATGTTGTATGTCCTCACTACTTACCTCAGGAAACTCTGACCTGAGGTTCATTACAGTTTCTGGGCTTGGCACCCAGTCTTTTGGTATTTTAGTTCTTGCCATGTGTACCTTTCCAATATCGTATTTCATCAGCAAAGTTGTATGTGTCAGCAATACTGTCGCGTGTTTGAAAGAAACCCGGACAGGTTCTATATATCATATACATCCTCGCATAGTATGCTTTGTAGTTGTTGTTGCATTTGATTTGATCTCCAGTCGTATCAATATCACAATGCCACCGCACTCTTTCCCATACTGCTGCAACACCATAGTGTTCATACACTTGTCGTACTTCATCTGCAAACTGACAAAAGTATCCAAATACTTTTGGGTTAGCACGATGAAATGATTTGAAGTTTGTCATTTGCTACTCCTTTTCGTTTGTTAATTTAGCAAGTTGTTTCCATATCTGGTCAGTCACAATCTCCATGAGTTTTTCATAAGCTAGTTTCTTAGCTCGTTCTTTTAACTCATGCCTTGCAATCGGTTGGTTCTCACCAAAGAATGCACTGCCATTTATAGTTACTTGCCAGTAGTGACCAGAAGATCCGTCATGGTGCTTTGGTACTTTTTGTAACTCTAATGTTATATCATGTTTGATATATACATGGTTAGAGTATGCACTGGCTTTACCTGCTACTTTTTTCCAACTAGACATAAAGCCTCCTGTTAAAGTTTATTTTCTCTTGCCTCCGCCTCTTCTGCCATACGATCTGCCATCTCATCTAGTTCAGCAGTAACGTGTACATCCATATCTTCAATGACTTTATAGATAGTCATAAGACCATCACGAAAGCCAGTGTCATATGAGATATCACACCTTGCACCAAATGGGACAGAGTTATTTTTGTACTCAGTAGGTAGATCAGCAATCTTATTCTTAAGTTGTTGCTGACAAAACTTCATGAGCCTGTCAGTCAATATATAACTTTCAATCATTGTACTCTCCACGTTGTTTGTTCTATTATTGTACTACATATATCCTACTTTAGGTAGCCCTTTCTCATCCATGATTCGATTCGTATTGAATCTAACCAGTCAGATACTTTAGGAATGTACCCACAATCTTCAGTTATATGTCGTTCAGCTATCAATCTTACAGGTACTTTGCGCCCATCACTATTGGTTATCGTAGTGCCGAACACTTGTTCACACATAAAGCAACCCTCAGTGTGATGTCGCAAAGCCCTGTGTGCTACTGTAGCTATATGTTTTTTACTATCATCAAACCAATCATGAATGGCTTGGTAATCCTCTGGAACTCCTCCCCATTTTTTGACTGATGACAGTGCATGATAGTAACAGTTAGCCATTCTTAGTTACCTCAGATTCTTGAAACTCGAAATTATCTTGTTCTGTGTAGTAAGTTTGACCATCAACGTCAAGCTTTCCATCTTCAAATGTAAACGTACCAGAGCCACCATCATTGTTATACCAATCGATACCTTTAGAAGACAAATACATACATACAAACTCGTTTATATACTCATTCATATTGTATCTTCTAGATGATTTATCCCATTGTAACTGTCTGTATACATACTTATTGCCAACGTCATTTGGATCACAATAATGTTTGTGTAAAGCAGCAGCTTTTCTTTCAAGTTTTTGGTAATCAGGATGATCCCAATTCATTTGGTCAGTTATACCAGCCTCTTGTCTGATACTAGACCAGCTTGGTATCTCTGCATATTTTACATATGTAGGATTCTCAACAGATCCATCATCACCGCCTCCACTGAAATCAACAGTAAAGTATTTGACATCATTGTCTTTCATTGTCTTGAAGAAATTAGGCAAGTGTGTATCTTTAAACTCTTTAGCCTCACGAGCCTCACGTTCCTGCCATGTTTCTTCTTTTACTGGTTTAGTTACACTTGTACTCATAGTTTGTTCCTCCTATGTAGTTTTGGTTGTGCCTGCCGCTCTCAAACCATATTTGGCAGGCACGTTAGTTTCTAAACACCATGTTTAGAATTCGATTTGCATTTGTTGTATGTTAGAGTCAGCAATTTTATCTAGTACTTTGATAATATTATTAGCCCACTCATCTCTCATACTTTGTTTGTGGTAAGCCCAAATGTCTTTGTGTCTATGTGGTATGGCACTTCTGAATTGTAAGCTTGTATCTTCTGAATGTATCATTGCAGATAGAACATCTGGTAAATGTTCATGACCGATACAGCCACAAAACTCTATGCCTGTAGCACCCCATCTGACACCCCAAACTTCTATGTTAATGTCGGACCATTCGCATAATCCTTGAAGCATAGATTTAGTTTGCTCTAGTTTGCATCGTAAATCTATGCCTCTCCATTTTACATAGACTAATCTATGTATCTTCATTTTCCTCCTTGCAGTTGTCACATTCAGTGACTACTCGTGGTTCATCACCGATTATAAGTTCTCCACATTTAGGACATTCTATTGTGTATTGTTCTTCCATGTTTCACCAACCCATTGCCTGTTTACATTCAGCAATAGTCTTACCAGTTGGCCAGAACTTATCTCGCTCTATGCCAAGACCAAAGACACCTTTGTATGATTGAAGTTCATCAAGGTCAACATAGCCAATCTCAGCCTCAGTAATATGACATAAGCCAAATGCTACATTTGTATCTGGGTTAAGCTCAGTTAGAAACCAAGTACCAGATCCTTGTGGATCAAACAGTTTCACAACAACCTTGAATGATTTAGTACCATCCTGTTTGTTATGATTGTCAATCAGTTTCTTCTTCTGTGTTTCTGTTAGTAGTTTCATCGTTACCTCCTACTGTTATGACAGTGAATTCCCATTCACTATCTTCGTTTACATAATGCCTGGTTTTACCACCAAGCTGTTCAAGTACATTTATAGTTTTGTCAACTGACATGATTACCTCCATCTCAAAGTCGGCATACTCGCGACTCGTTAAACATTGATTAGAAAAAGAACTAGAGACTCCGAAGAGTCCCTAGTATCTAAGAGTTTAAGCACTCATCTCACGAATTGCTCTTTCCTCTGAAGTTTCAGCTTTTCTGCCTGGATACTTTTGTGTTATGAACAGAACTGTCTGTCTCATAACAGCAAAGTCGTCAGTATGAGTAGCTTGAAGTATTGCATCATTAGCAATATCTCTTACAGCACTCTTTTGCATCTTGTTGTTACTAACAACTTTGCTTTTGAGCATATTACCTATACTTTGTATCATGCCATCTCTCAGAGATGTCTGAGGCAAAGAATTAGTCTTGGTGTTAAGAACACCTGTACAAGCTTTATTACAAAAGTTTTCTATATCTATCAATAAAGCTTTAGCTTTTTCTTCTACTGTTTTCATTATATTTCTCCTGTGGACGAAGCCACGATTATTAAAAACAAAAGAGAGTAATATATATACTCTCATGGGCAAGAACTGCATGGGTGTCACAGGGTAATGTGTGCTGTAGGTAAGAGTATTGCCACACAAGTAACTAGCCCCTTGACACCACATGCTACAACCCCTCCATGAGTATATATATAACACCGCGACAGCGGTAACTTGCCTGCCCCTATTCACCTGGTCAATATGCAGAAGAATATATAAGGAATATTGACCAGAGCAGGCAAAAAACATAAACTTCAAGATATGAATAAAACTACAGCATTAGCTCAGGATATTCCTGCTAGAGCAAAGGTATTAGTAGATACCCTAGTATCCACAGGATGTACTATAAAAGAAGCATCAAAGGTGGCAGGATACAAGGGAAACTCTGCAAGGGTTAGTGCTTCCAAGATGCTACATAAACCAGAGGTACAAAAGTACATGATGGCACAGATTCAACAAACCATAGGAATATCCTCAGCTAAGGCTGTTAATAAGCTAATGTCCCTGTCAGCAGGGGCTAAATCAGAGTATGTACAGCTTGAGGCCTCAAAAGACATACTAGATAGGGCAGGATTCAAGGCTCCAGACAAACATCAACATCTAGTAGCAGGGGACTTCAAGGTTACTATAGATTTGGGCTAGAATTATACAGGGACATTAACTATAGGGTAGGGTTAAAAATTTACACTAATCAATATATATAAGGGGTTGCTCTTACATTATTTTCCCTCAAAGTATTTTCACTGCCCCCATTGTGTGATATAACAAGAGAGAGATGTTAAAAGGTGAATCATTACTGACGAAGAAACAAAGGACTCTTCCTGAGACTATCAAGAAGAAGATCATTGCATCGATGATGCGCAAGAAGAAAAANAAAGCATGAAGAGTCTGCTAAACAAAGCTAAGAAGTTCTATCGAGATAATCAAACAGCCGTAGATATTGCAAGTTTTGTAGTACCTGGTGGTTTGTTAGTACAAGGCTTAAAAGCTGGTGTTAAGTATTCACTTGCAGCAAATAGGGCGACCGACACATTTAAGATGCTCAATAAGATGCCAAAGCTAGATCCACCTAAAGCTCCTAAGGGTACATCAGGCAATTGGTTTACACAAAACAGATTCAAACATCAGCTAAAATTTATGAAAGATGAAGCTAGGTATAGAGGTAATTACCAAAGATATAAGATGCAACAAAGCAAAGATGCTGAAAAATTTTTAAAAGGACAAGCGACCACAACAGTTCCTGGCACATTGCTAGGATATGCAAACTTCAAACGTGTAACCAATGAAAACAATAACCGAAGAGGAACTAGATAATGGCTAAGAAACTTACTAAAATGGAAAAAAGAGCCAAACAGATAGTGGCTAACGAAGAAAAAGAAAAACGAGCATACCGCAACAAACGAATCAAAGAAGTTATTGAAATCAAAATGTCGAGAGGACACTCATTAGAATTAGCTAGTAAAATGGCTAGAGAACTGGTAGATGGATAATGGCAGTACCAATCATACCCATAGTACTTCGCTATGGAATTAAGAAATATGCACCAAAAGCCCTTAAAGCCCTTAATATCGGTGCTAACATTTCTTATGGTATAGATACAGCTAAACAGATAAAAGAGGGCAAAACAGACAATCTAGAGGCATTATCAACGGTATCTGCTCTCAAGGTCAAAGCCCCAATCTTCAAATTCTACGATATTGTTACCAGAGATAAGAGGTTTGGTACAACAGCTAAGACCAAATCTTATATCATGCGAAAGCAAAAGATTGATGATAGACCGGATCAAACCCAAACATTTGTTAAAAAGACTCCAGGAACACAGGCTACAGGCGCTGTAAGGACTTATAGAAAAACAGAAACTAGAAGTCAGATAAGAGACAAAATGGTACCAGCTAGACCAAAGATTGATAAAGATACTGGTGAAATATTAAATTATGGCAAGATGACTAAAGCAAAAACTCTGCCTGGATTTACTACTGTAGCAGGTAAAGTGGTTCAAAAGTCAGGTAAACAACGAGCTGGACGTGATACTTACCTAACAAAAGAAACAGCCAAGACCAAAGGTGATACTAGAAGAGAGATTGAGCAAATGCAGTCAGTCATACGAGCTAGATTGCAAGACAGAAAAGCTAAACGAGATACCACAGGTACAGTCATACTTAATGAAAAAGACGGTCTTGTTAGAAAAATTTATAGTACAGAGGCTAAGAAACTTGGCATAAAACTTAAGTTTGCAACCTTTCCAGAACGTAGCAAAAAGATAAGAAGAATATACGAATTGCAAACAGCTCAAAAAATTACAGGGCCAAAAACATTTAGATCACAAGAAGAAAAGCAAAGAACAATTCAGCAACAAGCCTCAGTCATTAGATATATTAAAAAAGGCAGAAAAGACAAACAAGATGTTGCTGTATTAGGTTTCTATGAAAAAAGATTACCTAAGTTTGTAAAAGGTCGAGAAGTATACGATACACCTAAATCAAAACTTGGATTTAAAACAATTACCGAAAAGACTGCACAGGGTACTACAAGGTCAGTCAAAGTTAGAGATACAGGTGATGTTAATAGATATGTTGAGACAACTCCAGATAAAATAATAACAACACCAAGAAATGTAATAGGAGGCACTGTTAGAAGTCTTAAAGCAAAAGGATACAGTGCAAAACTACTTAGAGAAAAGTTTTTAAATGAACTAAAAGGTAGATAATGGCACATTCGATAGAAACTCTAAGAAAATATAATAAACCTGCTATGAAGAAACTTATTATTGCTGTAAAAATGAGTCATATGAAAGGCTTACCTAAAGAAGCAATGACTGATAGAGAAGCAGAAAGAGTACTCGAATCACTAACACCAATAACATTAGAGAAGTTATATAAGCTAGCAGTAGAGCATGACCTCGTTAACCTATAAGCCAGATGGTGAAATACTAAAACAATTCATGAAAGATGAATCTTTCTTTCGTGGACTGCGAGGCCCTGTAGGTAGCGGTAAATCTGTTAGCTGTTGTATTGAAATTATGCGAAGAGCATTGATGCAACAACCAGCAGAAGATGGCATAAGATATTCTAGATGGGCTGTAATCAGGAATACAAACCCACAGCTCAAAACAACAACTATTAAAACTTGGGTAGATTGGTTTCCAGAAGATGCATGGGGTAAGTTTAATTACAGTGTTCCCTATACTCACCATATAAAAAAAGGCGATCTTGACCTTGAAGTTATATTTTTAGCCCTTGATAGACCTGATGATGTAAAGAAACTGCTATCATTAGAACTTACAGGTGTATGGATTAATGAAGCAAGAGAAATACCTAAATCAATCATTGATGCTACTACTATGCGTGTTGGACGTTATCCTAGTATGCGCGATGGTGGTCCTAGCTGGTATGGTGTTATAGCTGATACTAACCCTCCTGATACAGACCATTGGTGGTCAATTCTATCAGGTGAAGCAATGCTACCAGACTATATAACCAAGCAAGAAGCTAAGATGTTAGTCAAACCTGACAACTGGATATTCTATAATCAGCCACCAGCAATGCTTGAAGATAGAAATAAAGATAAAGAAATAGAAGGCTATCTTGATAATCCTAAGAAAGAAAACGGCAAAAATCTTACTAAAAATTATTATGAAAGTATTATCAGAGGTAAATCTAAATCATGGATTGATGTCTATGTACTCAATAAACTAGGACAAATAGAAGATGGTAAGCCTGTCTATGAAATGTTTCGCAAAGATGTACATGTTGCTAAAAGCGATATAGCCATATTACCAGATGCACCAATCTATGTAGGAATAGACTTTGGATTAACACCAGCTTGTGTATTTGGAATGAAGATACGTAGTAGATGGGTAATCTTAGATGAATTAGTAGCAGAAGATATGGGTATTGTTAGGTTTTCTGACATTATGAAACAGAAAATGGCAGAGTATTTGCCTAGACAATTCATTGTATTTGGTGATCCAGCAGGAGACCACAGGGTACAAACCGATGAATCTACACCATTTCAGATACTTAGAGGACGTGGTATTAATGCAAGACCAGCTCCAAGCAATGATGTAGCACTTCGATTAGAGAGTGTTAATGCAACATTGTCTAGAATGGTTGATGGTGAATCAGGAATATTGATAGATCCAAAGTGTATTAACTTGATTAAAGGCTTCGATGGGGGTTATCATTACAGGAGAATGCAAGTATCTGGAGAAAGGTACGATGAGAAACCAAATAAAAACAGGTTCTCTCACATACATGATGCTTTGCAATATTTGCTTTTAGGAGCAGGTGAGGGTAGAAGTTTGACAATTGGTAACAAAATAAATAGACCAGTTATAGCTAAAAAGAATTTTAATGTATTTGATTTAAAACCTAAATCAATATACGAGAGGAGAAAGTAATATGTGTTTACCAAGCGGAGGAAGTAGTGGCCCACCACCACCAGATCCAGGTGAAGAGGCTAGAAAAAGACTAGCACTTCAAAGAGAACAAGCAGAAGCATCACGTCTTAAAGAGCAAGCATATCGTGATAGAGTACAAGCTACTTATGGTAGACGTGGCAGAGCATCACTTCTAGCTGGAGGTAAAGGGGGTAGAGGTTTTGAAATCGAAAGAGGCTTGTTAAGTAAAGACACTCTAGGTGCATAATGGTTGTTGAAGCAAAAATAGAACCACAGGTCAATCCTAACGATACACCTACTAAACAGCTTTTGAAAAGGTATGAACATGCTTTGCAGGTTAAAGACCAATGGAAAAGCCTGTTTGAAGAGTGTTATGAATATGCTTTACCACAAAATGAAAGTTTTTATACAGAACAGCCAGGTAGAAGAAGAACTGAAAAGATATTTGATGAAACAGCAGTAGTAGGTGTACAAGAGTTTGCATCTAGATTACAAGCTGGAATAGTACCAAACTATGCAAGATGGGCTGATTTTGTAGCTGGTAGTGAAGTACCACCAGATGAACAAAAAGAAGTTAATTTAATACTAGACCAAGTTACAGAATATGTATTTGAAATATTACAAAACTCTAACTTCTCACAAGAAATACATGAATCATTTTTAGATTGCGCTCTTGGTACAGGAGTATTACTTGTTGAAGAGGGAGATGCTGTAAATCCTATAAGATTTAAAGCAATACCTCTTCCTCATGTTTGTATGACATCTGGACACGATGACAAGGTAGATCATGTATTTAGAAAAAGAATGATTGTTAATAAACAGCTACCAGTTGCTTATCCTGACTCTACATTTTCAGATAAAATGATGATGGATATTGAAAAAAATCCTGATAAAGAATGTGAAGTTATTGAAGTTGTATATAGAAATTATTACAACATGAAAGAAGAAGAGTACAAATTTTGTGCAATTGCAAAAATGTATGAGCATAAATTGTACGAGGAAACTTTTAAAGGATTAGGTTCTAATCCATTTATCGTCTACAGATGGTCTAAATGTGCTGGAGAAGTATATGGTAGAGGCCCATTACTATTAGCTTTACCAGCAATCAAAACAGCGAACCTAACAGTTGAATTAATATTAGAAAATGCACAAATGTCTATATCTGGAATGTATCAAGTTGAAGATGATGGTGTTATCAATGTAGATAATATTGCACTAATACCAGGCACCATCATCCCAAAAGCACCTGGTTCACAAGGATTACAGCCTGTTGGACCAGCAGGAAACTTCAATGTGTCCGATTTGGTGCTAAGAGACATGAGAACAAACATTAAAAAAGCACTATATAATGACATGCTGGGTAATCCTAATGAAAAAACACCTATGTCTGCAACAGAAGTAGCAGAAAGACAGGCTGATTTATCACGTCAAATTGGCGCAGCATTTGGTAGATTACAGTCAGAAATGGTAGCGCCGGTATTACAACGAGTAGTTTATATACTTAAAAAGCAAGGCAGGATAAAAATACCTAAAATAAATGGTAGAGAAGTCAAAATACAATCATCTAGCCCACTTGCACAAGCACAACATCAACAAGATGTAGCTACAGTAGACAGATTTTTAGCTATGATACAAGGTAGAGTAGGCCCAGAACTTACAAATATCTTAGTAAAACAAGATGAAGTTGCTAAATATGTAGCTAAAAAACTAGGAATTCCTGAAAATCTAATTAGATCACAGGAAGAAATGCAACAATTTGCACAACAAATGCAACAAATGATGCAACAACAACAACCACAGGAACCTCCTGAGGAGCAATAATATGTATGGTAAACCCATGAAAAAGAAAAAAGTACCAATGAAAAAGAAAAAATAAGGAGTCAAAATGACAGAGAAAAAGCCCAATATTCTTATTGGTTTGGATAATATCCAAAGAAAACCACAAGATGAGGAGAACTTAAATACTTTGTTTTATAAACTATTCACAACACCAGGTGGATCCGAAGTATTAAAATATCTCAAATCTTTAACCATAGATGCAGTAGCTGGTCCAGAAATATCAAATGAATCGCTAAGACATCTAGAAGGACAAAGATATCTTGTAGGATTAATACAAAGACGAGTCAATAAAGGGATAAGTCAAAACACAGTACAGGAGACACAAAATGGCTGAAGAACAAGTATCACAAGAAGCAGTTGAATCTGCACCATCAGAAGATGTTTCACGTGAAACGTCTGAGATACCAATACCTGAACGACCAGAACATATACCAGAAAAGTTTTGGGATGCAGAAACAGGTGAGGTGAAAACAGATGACTTAGCAAAGTCTTATATCAATCTCGAAAAATTTTCTACTGGCAAAAAAGAAGAAATGAGAGAAGAGTTATTAGCTGAGCTACAGTCTGAAGCAACAGAGGGATTACCTGAAGAACCATCTGGCTACAAACTACCACCATTGGTTGAGGGAGTAACAGAAGAAATGGTAGAAGCTAATCCACTAACTGAGTGGTGGAGGTCACATTGTCATGATTTAGCTATGCCTGAAGAAGTATTTCAGCAAGGAATAGAAAAATATGTAGACTTTATGATAGGGAGTGGTCCAAATCTAGAACAAGAAGCAGAAAAACTAGGCGAAAATGCAAAAGAAAGACTAGATGCTGTAACAGCATTTGCTCAATCTACATTTCCACCAGAAGAGTTTGAAATCATAGCAAGTACATTAGGTCAATCAGCAGTAGGAATACAGGCTCTTGAAAGAATGCAAGATATGATGAAGAGCAATATGTCGCGTTCTGACCAAGTTGCTCAACCTGAAAGAGCATTGAGTGTTGAAGATGTTAAAAACATGATGAAAGATCCCAGATATTTTGATCCAAGACAAAGAGATATGGGCTTTGTAAAAAGGGTAGATGATATGTGGGCTAGACTCAATGCAACAGGACAAATCTAGACTATATGTAGAAAAAGGCACACCAACTCATGCATTTGAATTAGCTGAAAAGCTTAGAGAATCTGACATATTTGAGTGTGCCTTAGGTGGTAATACACCTATGCAATCGCTTATATCACCATTTAGATATCGCAGAAACAATGTAAATACCTATACTGTTTTAAAAAATAATGAAGTAATTGCTATGTTTGGAGTAGTATCTGCTCAGAATAATCTTAAAAATGGTACAGTTTGGTTTCTTGCATCAGATAAAATCTATGATGATTGGAAATATTTTACAAAAAGAACTAAAAAATGGGTTGATTACTTTCTTTCAGACTATGACTTTGTATATAATTTTGTGCCAGAAAATAATACTACTACTATAAAATGGCTCAAATGGCTAGGTTTTAGCTTCTCAGATAAGGAAATAGTTGTCAGGGGAACAAAAGTATTGTATTTTTACAAGTATATACAAGGGGTATATAAAGATATACAGCCCATAATAGGGGACATCGGCCCTCAATGGACAACCGATCTAAGCTAAAATTGGACAACTGTTAGTTAAACAATTAACAATTTGGAGGCTTAATAATGGCAACGCAAATTAGTAACGCGTTTATTAAGCAGTTTGAAGCCGAAGTCCACATGGCTTATCAAAGGATGGGTTCCAAACTGCGCAATACAGTGCGTAATACAAATAACGTTACAGGCAACCAAGCAAGATTCCAAAAGGTTGGTAAAGGTTCTGCGTCTACTAAATCTAGACATGGACAAGTCAACACAATGGAAGTTACACACTCTACAGTAGATGTAACATTGAGCGACTACTATGCTGCCGACTATGTCGATAGTCTAGATGAACTCAAAACAAACATCGATGAGAGACAAGTGTTAGCTCAATCTGCTGCGGCTGCTCTAGGACGTAAGATGGATCAACTAATTATCGATGTACTTGATGCTGGTTCTAACTCAAACAATGTGGTTCATGGTTCAGCAGCTTTAACTTTGGCTAAAGCACTAACCGTATATGAAGCATTTGGTGAGAGTGATGTACCAGATGATGGACAAAGATACTTTGTTGTATCACCAGCTGGATGGGCTGATTTACTACAAATCGACCAATTTAGTAGAGCAGAATATGTAGGGGAAGCTGACTTACCTTATGCTGGCGGAATGACAGCTAAGAGATGGTTAGGTTTCTTATGGTTTACTCATTCTGGTTTATCAATTTCTAGTACAACTAGAGACTGTCATGCATACCACTCTACATCTGTAGGGCTTGCAACAGGTTCTGATGTACGTACAGAAATGAACTATGTACCAGAAAAAGTAAGTAATTTAATAACATCATACTTTAGTGCTGGAGCTGTCATGATTGACAACGATGGCGCTATTGAATGTCAGATAACTGAATAAGGAGGTATATCATGGCTTTAACAGCAAGTGCTTTGAAAAAGATAGCTGGAGCTGGCGATCAGAATCTCTTTGTTTATAAGAGTGCTGACGCGGTAGGTACTATTGCTGGTTCAGGTTACTTCAATGACGTAACCGATGACCTAAAACAATTTGATGTAATTATAGCTGTAGGTGCCACAGGTGGTACTGCAACTGTAGATGTCTTAATTGTTTCATCAGCAACAGGTGCTGCAACAGTTACTTGTACTAACGGAACATAATGTTCAGGGGCTGGTTTTTGTATTTTTCCAGCCCCACTTTAAATTATGGCAGATAGCAAATTCGATATATGTTCAAGGGCTTTAGTGTTAGTAAGTGCTAATACTATTACGTCATTTAACGACAACAATACAGAATCCAAAGTAGCAAATCAGCTTTATGAATCTACATTAAAGAATTTATTGACCAGATGTAGATGGCGGTTTGCAACAAAACAACAACAATTATCAAGAGATACAACAGCACCAACAGCTAGATATGATGCCAAATATCCACTGCCTGCTGATGCTCTGGTAATAAATACAATTACAATATCTGATAATGTTATTACATATGATCGTTATGAAAACGAAATATATTGTGATGCTACATCTACTGATATTGTAGTGGCTGACTATACCTTTAGACCGAATGAAGCGGACTTTCCCCCTTATTTTACATCAGCATTAGTTTTTGAACTTGCATCATTGTTTGCAGGTGCAATAGCTAGAAATGATAGCTTATCTCAGCTTTATCAAAGCAGAGCAGTAGTAGCAATGGCTCAAGCAAAATCGCAAGATTCACAAGCACAAACTACTAGAAGAGTTGAAGTTGATAGATTTAGAAATAGGAGAAATACTGGAGCAATGACGGTTAAAGCTACAGTTCAGTCATAGATGCCAATACAAAGAGTACATCAATCAAACTTTAATAGAGGTGAAATAGATCCCAATCTTGTTTCACGCAACGATTTAAATGCGTATGGCTCAGCACTAAGCAAAGCTAGAAATGTATTAATTAATAATCAAGGTTCAGTAGAACGTAGACCAGGAACAGTATTTAGAGCAGATTTAGGTGCAACTACAAGACTTGAATCTTTTATATTTAGTGGAGAGCAAGAATATATTTTTGGATTTCAAAATACTGCACTTAAGATTTACTCAACAAATGGCACTTTATTACAAACAATAACAAGCTGTTCTTGGACAACATCACAGCTTTTTGATTTAAGTATGACACAACAAGGTGATACCATGATTATATGCCATGAGTCATTTATGCCACAGATTATTAAAAGAACAGGTGCTACAACTTTTGCTAAAAGCACGTTTGCATTTGATACAAGTATTGATGGATATCGTATATTTCAACCATATTTTAAGTTTGCAGATGCAGATGTAACACTTGATCCAAGCAGTACGAGTGCAGGTACAATTACGTTAACAGCTAGTGAGAGTTATTTTACATCTTCATACGTAGGTACAACAATCGAAATAGAAGGTTCAGAAGCTACTATTACAGGTTACACCAGTGGCACAGTAGTTACAGCAACATTGAAAAAAGAATTGAGTGTAGAATTAGATCCAGATCCATTGGCTACACAACAAGGTTCAGGAATAATAAAAGTAACACAAGTAGCTCATGGTCTTGCAAATAGTGCATCAGTAACAATATCAGGAGCAGAAGATATATTTGATGCTGATGGTGTTGGTTTATCATCAGCAACAATTAATGGAACATATAGTGTTACAGTCGTAGATAATGACCACTATACAATAAATGTAGGTGGATTTGTAAGTGCTTCTGAATCTGTAGATGGTGGTGGTGCTAGAGTAGTAGTTAAAACTCATGCACCTACAAGAAACTGGAAAGAACAAGTATTATCTGACGTTCATGGCTATCCAAAGGCTGTAGCTTTTCATGAACAAAGACTATATTTTGCAGGGGTTACAAACATACCAGATTTGATAGCAGGTTCTAAAGTAGGTGAGTTTTTTAATTTTGATATTGGTGAATCAGAAGACGCAGATTCGGTACAAATACAAATTGCATCTAACGAAATCAACGAAATAAGACATTTAGTGTCTGGTAAAGTTTTAGAAGTATTGACTAATACAGCAGAGTTTTACCTTAAACCACCAGTAGGTAAACCTGTTACACCATCAGACATTCAAGTCGTTAGACAATCAAGCTTAGGTTCACAGAGAAAAGCTAAACCTAGACTGTTTGATGGTGCTACAGTTTTTGTACAAAACAATGGAAAGACAGTTAGAGAGTATTTATTTAGCTCATCTCTTGAAGAGTTTTCATCAGGATCAATAAGTATTGAAGCAAATCATTTGATTGATACACCTACAGACAGTGCAAAAATATCATCAATTGGTAATAAACCTGAACAGTTTTTCTTTTTAGTTAATACTGATGGCACACTAGCTGTATATTCAGCACAAAGATTACAAAAGATTCTTGGTTGGTTTTTATGGGAAACTGATGGAACTATTGAATCTATTACTACAACGACAGATTTTATATATATAGCGGTAAAAAGGAACATCAACTCAGCAGACGTATACTATCTCGAACAGTATGCGACTACTGTGTTTGATGTACCAACAGACATGACTGTAACTAAAACAATATCTGGGAGCTACCAACCACATGGCACTCCACTAACAAAAGGCTCAGTTAGTAGCTCCTCGACATTTATTATTGATGGTACAACAGCTCAACCATTAGCTGGTGAAACATTTCAGTTTGGTGGATCAGGCACTGTACACACAATACAAAGCTCAGTAGCAACAGGTAACAGCAATGAGTATGCTATATCTATAGATTCAGCAGTATCCGAATCAGATAATACTGCATTACAGTTTGTAACTAGCAGAACATTTACAGGACTAAATAGTAGTCCAGATATGCGAGGCAAGGTAGTTCATGCTACATCAGGCTCAGCAGAGGGATCAGATGTTAAATATTATGGTAGTGCTACAGTTACATCAGGCGGTGTAGCAGTATTTGATATACCGGCAAGTGCTATAGATATTGGGCTTTCAAATACTTTACAAATCAAAACATTACCAGTTGAACCACAAATACGTACATCTGGTGGTACTGCAACTTTAACTGCATATCCAAGAAAGATAGCAAAAGCAACAATAGAATTAATAAATACATACAATATAAAATTAAATGGCAATGATGTACTATTGAATGATGGGCAAAACATCAACAATCTTGGTGTAGTAGATAGCTTTACAGGTAAAAGAGACGTGCATTTTTTAGGTTATGACAATGAGCCAGATATAGAAATAACTCAGTCAGTTCCATTGCCTATTAGATTATTAGGTATTACATCGGAGGTATATTATTAATGTGTGATCCAGTTACATTATCTATAGGAGCAGGCGCAGCTTCATCATATGGAACAGTTGCATATTTAGGAGGAGCAACTGCTGCAGGAGCTAGCGGTTTAATGACAGCAGCATCTATTGGTTTAACAGTTGCAGGAACTGGCTTAACAATGGCATCTCAGCAACAAGCTAGAAAGCTTGAAGAAGCTAAGTTTGAAATGCAAGAACGTAGATATCGTTCGGAAGCTGAACAAGAAAGAATAGCAACACTTCAAAAAGCTAATGAAAGAAAAAAAGCATATTTTAGAAGCTTGAGTGAAAACTATGCAAGAACAGCTGGTAGAGGAATAACGCAAGCATCACCAAGTGCGTCAACTGTATTACAATCTAATAGAGAAGTTTTACGACAAGATTTGAGCGCAATAAGTCTTACAGGTTTTGAAAGAGAATTATTTAATAGAGATATGGCAAAAGAGGCTGGTATTGCAAGACAAGCATCATCACCTATAGGTGAGATAGCTACTGGTGTTACAGGTTTAGCAACAGCATCAAGTTTACTTTCAGAAGTAAATAAACCAAAACCAAAAACTAAAGATCCTTTTGCAGGAAGAGTTCCAGGAGGTTTTGGTGGCAGTTGATAAAAGACAATCTTTCTTTAGAAATGAAATTGGAGTTAATCGTGGATCTGGATTTACTAATGCAGCAAACCAAAAACTAGATGATGCAAGAGCATTTGACAAAATTGTAGATGTTGTTGCAAAAAGAGAAAAAGAAAATCTATTACAAATAGGCGAAGCACAAGCAGAAGAAGCTGCTAGACAAGTAGGTTATGTATTTGAAACACTAGACGATGGTACAAAAGTACCGATGTTACCTGAGGTACCAGAGTATTTAACCGGAAAAACATCAAGAGCAAAAGCAGAAAAATTAATTTTTGAAAGATATGCTAGAGATGTTCAATCACAAGTTGAATCAATAATATCAAGTACTGCTACAGAAGCTAAGTTTGAAAGACAAAGACCAGATGTATATGAAGCTGAAGTATTAGGCAGATTAGAACCATTACTCGATACTGTAAAGGGTACACTTGGTGAATCAATAAGAAGTTTTGCAATCGATAAAATTAATCAATATGAATATAACGTTGCTACAGTATATGACACAGCACATAGAAATTTTAATAAAGTAGAACATCAATCAACAGCACAAGATATAAATAATAAATTAATTACTCAAATTTACTCAACAAGACAATACGATTCAAATCTTAGACAATCATACGAAGATTCTTTATCTGGTACAGGTATAACTGAAGAAGCAATCAAACTCAAAATGGAAGAGTTTGATAGCATTGCTAATGCTCATAAATATATTGGCAATACATTTTTTTCTTATTTTAATAAATCTAGTAAAAATCGTGGAGTAAACAACAGGGCAGGAGCTGATGTAAGAGAACTAATTAATTTTATCAAAACACCTAGTGAACAAATACTTACATTAAGCGATGGCAAAACGTTTACCAGAGATGAAATTAACAATAATATTACAACAGAAGCTGCAAGAAAAGATGTACTTAAAATTTTAAGAAACTATAAAAGTATATATTCTAATAGCACTAGCCTTACAAGAGGATCAGATAGTATATTTACCATGATAAATCGTTCACTTGAAACTGATGATGGTATGCCAAATCATATGAATCCTAATTTTCAAGCTGATGTTAAAACAACTTATAAAACACATTCTAAAGATTATGCTGACAATCAATCATTAATATTCGACAGATACAACAAAGAAGTAGCCATACCAAATAATTTACAACAAGTAAGAGATGGAGTAGTAACAGAAGATTTTAAAAAATATTCTATAAGAACACTCAGAATGTTACCACCTGATGAATATAATNAGTTTTTGTCACAAGTAAAAACAGGTCGTATAACAGATTCATCTTTTAACTCTTTTGTTACTATGTACGATGTATTAGAAGATTCTAATTTTATGTCTCAACCACTAGATATATCATCAGCAGACTATGACAAGATTATTTCGTTTGGTGTTTTATATAAAAATAATAACTTTGATCGTGAAAGAACGATAAAAGATTTTAATCAAATAATGGAAAGTAGACCAACTATTAAAGTTAATGAAATAATTTACAATTTATCTAAACAAGGACCAGAGCAAGGCGATACGTTTATTGGAACAGTAATAGATAAAGAACTAAGAAAAGGAGAATATAAAAGTTTACCATTTGCTAAAACCAGAAGACTAGTATCGGCATCTGTTAAAAATTTAGTAGCATTAACATATGCTGGGGATTACAATAAAAGCGAAGCAGATTTTGTTAAAGAATTTGTAAAACCATCAATAGGTAAAATACTATCTAATACACACATGAGTCCAACGAATGATGAAACACCAATAGGTCAAACATTTAGTACTGTCAATAAAGGTATACAGTTGACTGGCAGAGGAGAAAAAGATTATGCAGAAGATCCAGCAGAATACCATTATGGAATTGATTATAGTGAATTAGAATTTGTAGATCCAAACGAAAGCACAGAATATAGACTTAAATATTTATCTGACTTTTTTAATACAAATCCTTATAAAGGTATGTATATAAAAGCATTAGACAAAAATAATAATGAAATAGATTTGAAAGTAGGAGCAGAAGAACGAGGCATGGAACATTATTTTTTAGGTAAAGTAAAATTGTTACCAATGACAAACTTTTATACCGAAAAGCCAGATTATAAATTAGTTTATCTACAAGAAGTAAAACTCGAAAATGGAGAAACAAGATTAAAAATGTCTGACATTCTTACAAACGAAAAACCAATAATATTATCAGAAGAGCAAATAGAAGATTTAAAAGCTGATTATATTAAAAAAATAACTACACCAAATGGCTGATAAAATACAACAATCTTATTGGTCAGCAGTAAAAGATGAAATCTTAGAAACTGGTTATGGTCAATACATGGCACATCAAGAAGCAATGTATCGTGCAGGATATGGTTTCTTCGATGAAAAACCAAAACCTGATTTTGATTATTCATGGGTTGCTAATAATGAGGGATATGAAGATTATGCTGATTATATGATAGAGCATAATATACAAAGTAAAATAGAACATGATATTGCTAAACAACAGATAGATGCTTCACGTGCTAGGAAACAAAGAATACTAAATCATGACTTTACTATAATGAATGGTTATGTACCTCCAATATTTGCAGCAGCAGTAGTTGATCCAATAACTTACTCACCAATGTATATAACAAGAGGTATGAGTGTTATTAAAGCTATGACATACGGTGGTGCATCAGCTGGTACAGCAGTAGGTATATCAGAAGCTGTAAGACACGCGTATGATCCGACAGCAACATCAGAACAGAGTTTAGGATATGTAGGTGGTGCAACAGTATTTGGTGGACTATTTAGCGGTATTATGCCAGCAGCCAGATATATTAAATATAAAAAAGCAGAAAAGAAAATAGAAGAAAAGTATGTAGAAGATGATGTATTGATAGAAGATTATCTAGATGCACATCAAAAAGATGATGGCGGTGTACCTATAGATTTTGACATACAAATAAATAATTTAGGCAAAACTATAACAAGAAAAGAAACTGGCCCTACAGGTGCATATATCGATGAAAACAATAATGTTGTTAATATGAGTTCCAGGAGAGCAAGAAGAAAAAATCTAGAATATTCACCAGTAAGATACAGGGTAGATAAATCTGGTAAAGAGTTTGTAGATGTTGATGATACAGCTATAAAAATTTTATATCAGCAGTTTAGGTCTGGTGTAGATATTTTGGGAATAGGGACGAAGTATAGAGACATTTTAGATTCAGAAAAAAAGTTTGCAGACTTTATGGTTCGTAGAGAAGTATACAGACAACTCTATCCTAACAAAAAGAAAGGCAGGTCTTATATACAAAATGAACAAGCTATTACAGATGAAGTAATAGCAGATGCAATAAGATTTAAAGATATAGATTTTACTCCAGACTATGGACAAGATAGGACTGGTGCAATTGATAAAATATTTTTTAATGTTTTTGGTAGAGCATCAAAAGCATTAGGTTCATTTAATCCATTAGACAAAGCATCTAACTTTTCTAAAAAAGATAAAAAACTATACATAAAAGTAAACATGGGTATGCATAGGCTAATAGGCGATTATGGTATGAGGAACAAGTTTGCAGATAGAGGTATAGTAATTGATCGTTCTGTACTTATGAATAGAGATTTAAAATGGGGACATATAAATTATAAGCTATCAGAAGATTTAAAAGACTCATATATGATGTACATCAATGGCAGTGAGACAAGCAAAACTCTTACAACAGAGGGCAATACTTCATTAGTAGGAGCTGTAATGAATGCAACAAAAGCATATGGAGGAAAAGGTTTAGCTGGAGTATCTGGAGATGAGGCCTCACGTGCTAGCGCAGGAGTAAGATTTAAAAGGACTATTGATAAAGCAAAAGAAAAAATATTACGTAATAAAAATAAAACAAAAAATGAAAAACCAAAAATGACAGAAGATGAGTTTAATGAATATGTTACTGAGCTAAGAGCAGATCCAGAATTTTATTCTAGAGAACTAAATGAAGTAGTAAGCGAACAACATAGACAGGCAATAGAAATGGCTATTGCAGCTCAAGACAGATTTTATAAAGCATTTGATGAAGAAATAGTTGCAACATCTATGTATGCTAATTCTAAAAATGCAAAACAAATGAAAGTAAAAATTGATTCTGCAACATCAAGACTTAAGAAAAAAATAAAACAAGGTGGCACAAAAGATCAAATAGAATTATGGACTTTTACATTAGATGAATATAACAAGTTTGGCAAAGCATTAGATGATGTTATAGATGATGTATCAACAGCAACACCTAAAGGAGAAATAGAGGGTTCATACTTTCAAAGAATATATGATGTAGACAATGTTATTGAGTATAGAGATGTATTTGCTGAACAAATTGTAAAACCAGCAATGAGAGATAAGCATACATTTGATGCTGTTTCTGGAACTAAAGCTTTTGAAAAATTTAAAACATCTATAAAAAATAAAATAGCAAAACAAAAGTTAACAGATGAAGAGGTATATGAACTTTATCTTGATGAACTTGCTGATGAAACTATTGATAATATTATAAACAAAGAAGCGCAGTTTATGGATTCAAATAATATTATGGATCTTCCTGGTGATAAAAAACCTAGACCACTTATGAGAAGAAGTCTTGAAGTACCAAACAAATCATTTCTAAAAGTAAATACAAAAGATGGTCCAAAGAACTTTATATTTACTGATGCTAATGAATTAGCAAAACATTACAGACAACAAGTCGGTACAGCTATAGAAATGACAAAAGAGTTTGGCGATAAAAACGGCAACATGTTCAAACTAGAATTAATGGAAGAAATGGCTGACTCAGGCAAGTTTACACTTACAGAAGCAAACGGTGTTTATAATAATTTTACTGAACAAGTAAACGCAATGTATGGACTGTATAATTATATGTCCCCAGATTCTTTTTCAAAACCAACAATTGAGGTAATTAGAAATTATACTTCTCTTACAACAATGGGTAATGTTGCTGTTACTTCAATGACTGAACTTGCAAGACCAATAGCAATGCATGGGTTTTTGCGAGTAATATCAGAATATCCTGCATCATATAATGCACTATCAAAAGAAATGAGAGAAGCAATCATAAAAGACCAGTCATGGCTGTATACACACATGGAATTATTATTTGAGGGCGGTGGTAGTGAAAGGATATTTGGTAATGATCTAGGTGCAACAACATCGCAAAGTATGAGAATTCTTGGCATGAAAGTACCTAATGCTAGAAGAGCATTACGTTCTGCTCAAAAACCATTTTATTATATGAATGGACTAACACAACTAACAGCTCAAATGAAAGAGTTTCAAAAAGGCATATCAGCACACAGATTTATAGAAGATATGTTAAAGTTTGCTGATGGAACATTAGACAATGCTGATATAGATAGATTGTTAAGTTATGGTATATCTAAGAAAACAGCAAGAGCAGTAAAAAAATTATATGACGATGGTGTAATACAAACAGTATCTAAAGATGGCAATGCACCATTATTTCTTGCAAATGTTGGAGAATGGTCTAATACCAAATCAGGCGCAGAAGCACTCAGAGTTTTTAGACAGGCTTTAAAAGCTGACGTAGATAGAGCAATTGTAACTCCAAATTTAGCAGACAAAAATAATATGATGTATGGAAAGATGATTATAGACAGCGAAAATTTTAGAAAGTTTATATCATCTAATAACGAAATATCTCAGATTATGAAAGGTTTGTTTAAAGTTATAGGTGGTGACATAACTCAACTTAAAAGAGGTGTAGCAATAAATCTACCTCATTTGGTATTAATTACACAATTCTATGCATGGGGTATTGCTGCAAACAGAAAAATATTAGCATCATCATTAGCAAAAAGAGAAAGAAATTATGCTATGTATGCATCAACAGCAGTAGCATTATCAATGGCAGCGAATGGAATAAAATATGGCTTAGAGGGCAAAGGATTTGATGCATTAACTCATCCAGAAAATGTTTTGTTAGCTGTAGAAAACAGCGGAATACTTGGAATATTTACAGATGTAAATCGTATGGTAGAAAATATATCTGGTGGTGAAAGTGGTATAAGACCAGCTTATGATTTACCATTTCCATTTCAAGATGAAAAAGATGCCTATGATGCTTATGGACAAGTAGGTGGTGCAGGTCCATCTAAGATTGCTGATATAATTAGGGCATTTTCTGATGATGATGAAATACAACAAAAATATGCAATTAGGAGAAATATACCTTTACAAAATTTAGGAATCCATAAAGCTATATTTAGTATGATTAGTTCTGGTCTCGATTTACAAACAAATCATTATTACGATCCTATACTAGACTCAGTATTAGGCATTGAAAATCGTTACAAAAAGAGAGAAACTAGAGAATAACTATGACTATATTAACAGCTAAAAACACACCTAGAGTGACATATACAGCAACTGGAGGCCAGACTGCTTTTACGATTACTTTTGAGTTTTTTACTGTAAATGATATAAAGGTATATAATGGAACGTCTTTACTTACTTATAACGCGTCACCAGGCTCAGCATCCCAGTATTCTATTACTGGTACTGCTTCTGCTAGTGACAGTGCTTTTGAGTTCGGTGCTGGCGGTACTATTACTCTCGGTGGCTCTGGGGCTACCAATGGCGATATTATTACCATTATTAGAGATATTGCTATCGAAAGAACATCAGATTTTCCAGTATCTGGGACATTTGATGTAACTTCACTTAACACAGATTTAGACAAAGTATATGCAAAATTAGCTGATATTGACCAACAATCAGATAGATCAGTAAAATTACTAGATACAGATTCTATAGCAGCAACAGTAGCTTTACCGGCAAAGGCTACACGAGCATCAAAAGTACTGACCTTCGACAGTGATGGCGATGTTCAGACCACAATTGCTGCCACAGATGTAACTACAATTGCTGGTATATCTAGTGATGTTACGACTGTCTCTGGTATTGCTAGCAATGTTACATCTGTTGCTGGTAACTCAAGTAACATAAATACGGTTGCTGGCTCTATATCAAATGTTAATACTGTTGGAGGCATAGCTTCCGATGTAACAACAGTTGCTGGAATTTCTTCTAATGTAACTACGGTGGCTGGTAAAGCCTCTTTAATTACATCTGACTTTGCAGCTGATATGTCATTGGTTACTTCTGATTTTGTAACAGATATGACATTGGTAACAGCAGATTTTGTATCTGATGTTAATACGTTAGCAACTTCTGATATAGTTACAGACCTTAATTTATTAGCAACATCTGATTTTGTATCAGATTTAAATCAGTTAGCAACAAGCGATTTTGTAAGTGACTTAAATGCTTTAGAGGCTATAAAAGCTAACGTAAGTACAGTAGCTGGTAATATTGCAGATGTTAATAGTTTTGCTAATCAGTATCGCATAGGTTCGAGTGATCCAACAGATTCACTAGATGAGGGCGATTTATTTTATAACTCAACAAACAACGTATTAAAATATTATAATGGCTCATCATGGACAGCAATTACCTCTGGAGGTATTGTAAGTGTATCACAAGATAGTACACCTCAATTAGGTGGCAATCTAGACATGAATGGTCAAGATATTGTAACTACCTCTAATGCAGACTTAGACTTAGCACCTAATGGTACAGGTCATGTAACTGTAAAAGGTAATACAAATCCTGGTGCTATACAGTTTAATTGTGAATCTAACTCGCATGGACAAATAGTAAAAGCACAACCACATAGTGCATCAGTAACAAATGAATTAACATTGCCAGCTGGAGGCGATCAAGAAATTGTTGGAACAATTGCTACACAAACACTAACAAATAAAACTTTAACTACTCCAACTATTTCATCGATTACAAATGGTGGAACAGTTACAATTCCATCTGGAGCAGATACTTTAGTCGCAAGAACGTCTACAGATACATTAACTAATAAAACTATTAGTACAGCCAACAACACAATATCTGGGCTTGTTGTTGAAACAGCCTCTACAGGTTCCGCTGAAATACCAGTGGGTACAACAGCACAAAGAGACGGTTCACCAGCAACTGGTATGTTTAGATTTAACTCTACTATATCTAGCTTTGAGGGATACAATGGATCTGCTTGGGGTTCGGTGGGAGGTGGTGCTACTGGATCATCTGGGGATGAGGTGTTTGTTGAAAACGAAAGAGTAGTCACAGCAAACTATACTTTATCTACCAATAAATCAGCAATGTGTGTTGGACCAATAACAATTAACAGCGGAGTGCAAGTAGTAGTGCCTGCTGGGGAGAGGTTAGTTATCCTATGACAAGTAAGATTAATGCAGATACAAGTGACGGATTAAAGATAACATCTGATACATCAGGAACACTTGATATTCAATCAGGTGGCACAACCAAAATGACTGTCGGTAGCACGATTGATTTGCAAGGTAACGAATTAGTATTAGATGCAGATGCGGATAGCTCGATCACCTCAGATACCGACGATAGAATTGATTTCAAAACAGGTGGTACTGATAGAATGCACCTTGATGCAAGTGGACAATTAGGTATAGGAACAACAAGCCCAAGTGGAAGTCTACACATCAATACATCGAGTGCAAATATTTTGATAGCTGATACTGATGATAGTAATAGTTCTTATGGTCGTGTTCGTAGTGATGCAAGTGGAAGTTTACATTTAGAAGCAGATGTTGGAAACAGCACAGGTAGTTCGACCATGAGATTTAATGTTGATGGTTCAGAACACATGAGAATTAGCTCAAATGGTGAAGTTCAGTACCACAAAACCGATAGTGGATTTTCTACTGCTGGTCACGAAATATCTGCTGATGGTGTTGCAGGTAAAGTAAACATAGCTAGAGATGCAGGAAGTATGATTCATTTAAATATACTAAATGCTGATGGTGCTATGCAAAGATTTTATAGAGATGGCTCAATCAGAGGTGAAATATCTGTATCAGGGGGTACTGTTACTTATGGTGCATTTACAGGTTCACACTGGACAAGACTGTCAGACAACTCCAAACCAACAATTTTAGAGGGTACAGTATTAGAAACTATAGATACCATGTGTGATTGGTATGAGGCAGAATTTACATTCGGAGAAGGAGAAGATGCACATACTGAAAGAGAAAGATGTGCAAAACCTGATGGTGTTGATGTCGGTGATACATTTACATATAACTATAAAGGTAAAGATTATACAGCAACTTTAAAACAGGAACTCAATAACAAACATACAATGTGCAAAATATCAGATACAGAAGATAGTTCATGTGTTTATGGGGTTTTCGGTGCATGGAAAAACGAACTAACAGATGTAAACGACATATATGTTCATTCTATCGGCACGACAGTAGTAAGAGTTGCAAGTGGAGTTACAGTCTCTAAAGGTGATTTACTATCATCTAAAGGAGATGGAACAGCAAAACTACAGGGTGATGATATTATAAAAACCAAAACAATCGGCAAAGTATTATCAAACATAAAACAAGAAACTTATGACGATGGAAGTTTTACAGTTCCATGTGCATTATATTGTGGGTAGGAGATTTAGATGGCATTAACATTACATGGTACAGTAGCAGATAACACAGTAGCTTTAGATCGTAAGACTGCTACTCCATTGATTATAAATGGTGATATGGCTATAGCTCAAAGAGGTACAAGTGCTACTACAATTGGTAATGGTAATTCAGGTTATCATGTTTGTGATAGGTGGAGATTTAGTGAAGTTGGTTCTCCAGGTGGAGAATTTACAATATCACAAAGTACAGATGTACCATCTAATTTAGGTTTCAAAAGTTCTTTAAAATTTGATGTAACGACAGCAGATACTAGTTTAGCAGCGAATGACTTATATAGACTAGAACATAGAACTGAGGCACAAGATATGAAAGTTTTAAATTATGGCTCATCAAGTGCTGAAACATCGACATTATCATTTTGGGTTAAATCTAGTAAAACAGGCACATATAGTTTTCATATAAGACAAAATGATGATTTAAGAGGACTTACAAAAACATATACTATCAGTTCTGCTAATACTTGGGAGAAAAAAATAATTAATTTACCTGCTGATACAACAGGTGTTATCGAGAATGATAATGGAATAGGTTTTCAAATGTATTGGAATTTTGCAACAGGTACAGATTTCACAGGCACAACACAAACAACATGGGCTTCAACTGCTGATGGTTTTGTTGCAGATGGTCAAGCAGTTAATCTTTTAGACAGCACATCTAATGATTGGTACATAACAGGTGTTCAACTAGAAGTAGGAACATTTGACAGCAACAGCATACCTGACTTTCAGTTTGAAGATAGATGTACAAGTCTAGCTAGATGTCAAAGGTATTTTGAAAGAATTACAACAAGTGGTGGTGGTGATTCATTTGGTGCAGGTGTTTTGTTTAGTGCAACACAAGGTCGTGTTGATATCAGATACTCAACTGTAAAAAGAGCAAATTCAACAATCACATTTGGAAGTGCAGGTGATTTTTTATTACAAGCAGGAAATAAAACACAAGCACCTACAGGATTAAGTAGTGCAGGGTCAAGTTTACATGGGTTTTATTGTCATACAACAAACTCAGGTTTTACTATAGGTCATGGGTGTGTTTTATTAGACAATGGAACAACTGATGCAACAATAGATGCAAGTTCGGAGTTATAAATGGCAGAATACAAACTTTATAATAATTCATTAGGAAACCCTACAATAGTTTGTAGGAAAAAAGATATGGCATTTATTCCAATGTCAGAAGACAACACAGACTACCAAGAATATTTAGAATGGGTAAAAGCAGGTAACACAATAGAGGAAGCAGATTAATGAGTAGTATAAAATTAAAAGGGTCTACGAGTGGCGATATTACTATTTCAGCACCTGATGTAGCAGGAACTAATACTCTTACCTTACCTGCGAGTACAGGAGAAGTAACTATAGGTGGAAATAACACACCAGCTTTTGTTCTTCGTTTATCATCAGCTCAAACTATATCTGATAATACTGCTACAAAAGTTNCNTTNGATANAGAAGATGTNGATACTGATAGTGCTTTTGCCTCTAATAAATTTACAGTTCCATCTGGTAAAGCAGGTTTATATAAATTTGATGTACTTGTAAGATTAGATGCAGGTTCTAATGGCAATCTAGGTTCATCTATTGCATATCTTTATAAAAATGGCACAGCAAATCACATAGTTTTCAATGACCATGCTACAGGTTATGCTAAAGCAATAACTATGAATATTAACTCTATTTTGAACTTATCAGAAGGTGATTACATAGAAGTATATGTAGCGTGCAATACTGTTGATAATGCAGATGCTACAGTAACTCATAATAAATACTCAGTATTTAGTGGTCACAAATTAATATCATAGGAAAGAATATGTCAGCATTAACAGAAAAAATTAAATCAGTAAGACCAAAAGTTACAGATGCAGATTTTCATTTGATGGATGGTACTATCAAATTACAGAATGATTCAGATGGTAAAGGAGACTATATTAAAGAATGGAATCACCCAACTGAAACACAACCAACAGAAGAAGAACTTGAATGATGAGGACAGTAACTAATTCACAAATACTTGAAAAGCTAGAATCTCTGGAAGACAGGATCACAAAGCTTGAAGAAACCATTAACAAGGGCAAAGGCGCAATATCATTTATGGCATGGCTAGGTGGTATAGCAGCGATAGTAGGAGGCTATTTCATAAGCAAATGATACCTATGGAATTACTCAGTATGTTAGCAAGTACAGTGCTTGGCGGAATACTATCCATTATGGCCCAGAAGTCTCAAGCTGAGGCAGACAAACAAAAAATGTTTATGCAACGTGCAGAGTTTGCAGCAAAGCAAGTAGACAAAGCAAGAAATGTTACAGACCAGTTTACAAAAAATACTAGGCGCTACATAGCTTTGATAGCTGTTGTATCTATATTAGTCATACCAAAACTCGCACCATTTATAGATCCATCAATGCCTATCTATGTAGGATACACAGAGACCGTGCAACAAGGCTTCTGGATATTTGCTAGTGATACAGATATGACACAATGGAAACCATTGTCAGGATTAGTAATTACACCATTGGACACTCATGTAGTAAGTTCTATAATAGGGTTATACTTTGGTGGAAGTTTAGTTAGGAGATGAAACCTGAGCTATGTGCATTAAATTATGGAATTTTGGTTTTTTGTTTAATGTTAATTTTATATATAATTTTTAAAGATGATTAGGAGGTAACATGGGAGCAAATACAAAACACTACTTTAAAACAGGAGTAGAATACAAAGGCAAAGTACATAAAATGCCAAATGGTAAGATACACACTGGTGCAACACACACTGCATCATCAAAACCTGTAGTGCATTTTAAGGACTTATCAGCAACTGCTAAGAAAAAAGCGAGAGCATAATGGCTAAGTTATGTGCAAGAGGCAAAGCAGCTGCCAAAAGAAAATTTAAAAAATACCCAAGTGCATATGCCAATATGTATGCAGCAGGAGTTTGTTCTGGAAGAATAAAGCCTGGAGGTAAAGGTGGCAAAAAAAGGTCTTAGAGAATGGGTAAATGAGAAGTGGGTTGATATAGCTAATCCACGATCCGATGGTACTTTTCCGCCATGTGGCAGAAGTAAAGGAGAAAAACGTAAGAAGTATCCTAAATGTGTACCGTTATCCAAAGCTAGAAAGATGTCACCATCTCAAAGGTCAGCATCAGTCAAACGTAAACAATCAAAAGACAACACATCAAAGGGTAAACCAGGATATGCAAAAACATAATGGTAGCTAAAAAATATCAAAATCCGAGTGGTGGACTCAATGCAGCAGGTAGAGCCTACTTCAAACGTAAAGAGGGTGCTAACCTAAAACCACCTGTTACCGGTAAAGCACCTAAAGGATCTAAAGCTGCGGCTAGGCGCAAGAGTTTTTGTGCAAGAATGTCTGGTATGAAAGGGCCTTTAAAAGACTCAAAAGGTAGACCAACACGCAAACTACTTGCCTTGCGTAAGTGGAAGTGTAGGATTAAATCATGATAAGAGATAACACACTCAAAAGATTGAAAAAGAAAATGGAAGAAGCTGAGAAAGAAAAGCGAATCAAGGCTTATAAAGAACAACAAAAAAAGAGAAAGTCTCAAGTAAATGCACCATGATTTCCAATACCATAAAAGGAGCTTTGTTACTTATAACAGTATTTATACTATTGCTTGGCATCGAACAAGCATTTGGTGACGTTACATCTAGTGGTGCTACCACAAACACTCAATCTAATAATGCAGGAAGTAACACTGCAATTACCGGAGGCTATGAATCTAGCACCACATATCAGTCAGGATCCAGCTCAAATAGTACGACAACCAATACGACAAATAACAGCACAAATCAGGAAACAGCTGTAAATAGCGCCTCAGCGCCCAGTATGAGTGTTTATGGACAAGACAGCTGTGTAATACCACTCGCAGCAGGAGTGACCGTTATCGGCTTCTCAGGCTCATTTGGAAGCTATATGAGAGATGAACAGTGTGAGAGACGTAAGGCCTCTGCTGTATTAGCCAAGCTTGGTATGAAAGTAGCTTCGATATCATTAATGTGTCAAGACAAAAATGTGTGGCAAGCTATGATGGATGCCGGTACTCCATGTCCAATCGATGGATTGATAGGTGATAAGGCTAAACAAAGATGGAAAGAAGTAAATGAAAAAGATACTACTGTTATTAATAATACCTCTAGTCGCAAATTCAGACACCACAGGTAATTTAATTACTAATGGTACGTTTGACAATGGTACTACAGGGTGGACTTTGTCTGGTGATGCACAAAGAATAGGAGACTGTTGTCCAGGAGGACACGACCTAGAGTTTGGAGACTATGGCAGTATCGAGCAATCGTTCAATCTCATAGATGACTCCGTAACCCAACCGATGCTTGATAATGGCATTACTCTGGACTCTACGGTTGAAGTACAAAATGGTGAGGGTGGTGTTGGATCATGGGCGCCAAATCGTGGTGGTGCTGATACATTTACTATCAGATTACAGATAAGAGATGAAAATCAGAATGTGTTAGCAACCATAACACAGGAGAGGACAAATGTTACAGGAATTAATGGCAAAGATTTTAGCGACAGTGTTACGTATACAGGGACTGGCAGTAATATTGGAAATATTTTTATTAGTGGCTCTGATGCTAATGCTCCTGCTAATCTGGGTGGTCCTAACGTAGACAATATATCGGTCATTATGACCTATGATCCAGTAGTATTATCAGTTCAAGAAACAGCAATTATAGCTACAGCATTTGAAGAAATAGAAGAAGTACTAACTACGGTTAGTCCAGAAGAATTATTTATTTATGAAGAATTTATAGTAGAAGAATTTATACCTTTTGAAGAACCTCAAATACTTACAGAATTATTTAGTGAGATATTAGTTGAAGAGGTAGCAATAGAAGAAATAAACACAGGTATTGTGAATATATTTCAGGAGATAACATATGAAGAAGAATCAACGGCCATCGAGACGTTCACAACAGAAGTCGAAAGCTTTGAAGAAGTCTCTGAAGTTACAGAAGAACCAGAACCAATCGAAGAAACAGAAGTTGCAGCCGAGCCTGGAGGCACAAGCGAACCAAGAAATGCTAACGTCTCTAGCGAGACAAATGCACCAGGAGGAGAGTCCAATGAAGAAACAACAGTCGCAAGTAGAGAAGAATCCACAACCAACACCGAGACCAATACAGACGTTAGAAGTGCAGAAAACACCGATGCAGAAGTTGAAGCAGTGGATAATGAATCTATTCAAATAAGTGTAGATGATATTAGAAGAGAAGTTGAAAGCACGGTGAGAAGTGTGGATCAACAGTTAGTTGCCACTCAGACTTTAGTTGCTAAAGTTATGAGTAATGATGATATACTAGATGCATATAGCTTGAAGAATCAAAGTATATTTGATAATCAAGTTAATATTGATGGAGGTGCTTACGATGAAACAAGAAGATATTTTGACAATAGAAATCTATATGCTCAAAATCAAAACATTTATAACGACATCATGGATAATCGTCAAGAACAAATTCAACAAGCTAATGATGAAGTTATAAGAGCAGAAGAACACCTCAGGAGAATACGTGGATATTAAAACAATAGCAGGTATTATAGGTTTAGTTATAACTATCGGTGGATTGTTTGTCTTTCAAGGACAATTGATTCAGAGAGTAGATGTGTTAGAAGCTAAATCTGCACCAGACATCAAACCTCTGGAGCAAGATATCGCAATAAACAAAGCTGAGATTGCAGTAATCAAAGCTAAAATTGAAGAGATAAAAGCTAGATCAGATAACCCATTAGGGCAGTGAGTTCCTCCTCTGCCCTTTTGGACTAGAATAATGTCCAGTCGACATCAATCTCCGATTGTGATTCCCATTCTTGCAAGAGTTCTTCTTCTGAAATATTGTATTTTCTTTCAAACCCTTTGCGACCTAGACCATGAAACCCCTCATGAGTTCTATGGTGTTTGACACACAATGGCACACAACGTATCCCCCTTTGGGCGATGCCCTGTCCGCTTCTTAGGTGGTGGATTTCGGTGTGAGTTGTCTGTTTTTGTCCCAGTGTTTTACAGAGGATACAGCCATCTTCCTTTTGGCTTTCATATATCCTCTGCATTTCTTTTTTCTTATTCATTTACTAAACAAATTTTTTTGTTTTTCTTTGAGATAAGATCATTTTTAATCAAAGCATCAACTACTTTCCAGGCATGAGACCTACTAGATAACTTACAATGTTCAGTTATTTCTTTGTAGGTTGGGCTATAGCCACTGATATTAATATATCTTTTGATGTAGTTAAATACTTCTGTTTGTTGTCTAGTCATTAGAACGGTATGCCATCTTCTCTTGGCTCAGGCAATGATTCTTCTTCTTTTTCTGCTCTGGAATCAAGCATAAGAATCTCACCACCAAAACCTACAACAATTTGAAACTGAGGTTTACCATCATATTCATCTTGCTCAAGCATCCCCTCAACGTATACCTGCATACCTTTGGTTAGTTTAGATTCAAGATTCTCTACAATGTTAGAGTTCCANACGATTACATTCCACCATACTGTTTTCTTCTTATCACCATAACCTTGATTAGTAGCAACAGATAGTTTCATATATCGTTTACCGGTACGTGTATCACCAGCGACTGGGGCTTGGCCCAGTCTACCGATGACAGTTACTTTATTTAGATTTGCCATGATTGATTATTGTCTCCATTTTAGCTGTTGTTGGTTGTTTGAAATCATCTGCCTCTGATTCAGAGTATAGATACGCGTGTGCATTGAGCAGTTTTAGTATGCATCTATCTACTGCTCTTTTTTCAGCCATTGCATATGGATATGAGTTCATTGTATTTTTATTACTACTCTCACCTAATGACTCAACAACTCTGTCATTACATTGTGCAATACATTTGACTACAACATCTGGACTAAAGTTAAGTACTTCTAGTCTCCAGTTGATGTTTTCTTGTGCTGCAACTTTTTCTAGTGCATTGTGTTTTATTATCCAAGTAGATTTACCGCCTCTTGCAAGATCCCAAAAGTCACTTGCATCAAGCTTGTATTCTTCTTTGAATTTTTTGATAAGTTCTTGTGTATAATTACTCATCTGTTTGTTCCTCCCTTATGGTTAGTGTGTTATTTTTGCTACGTTTGATGACAATGCCACCGCCTGTAACTTCGTATGCATCATTAGGAACAAGTTCCTTGATGTCATGTTTAGCTTCAACATGTAACTTAACGTATGGTTTAGTTTCAAGATATTGCTTTACTGCTTTCTTGTATGATGTGTCAGTTGACAAGTCTATTTTTCTCATACCGNTNAGTTTGATGTTAGTTGGTGCNTTTATTTTTGCACCAAACAAACTGTCNAGATGATTACTAGGTAGNTTTTTGTCAGTAACACAATCCCAAAAAATTGTTTCAACACTNTTNAGTTGNATTTGATATGTTGGATCNCTAGTTATTATTGTAGATTCCCAACGTGCATTACCAAATATAACTGCAAGATGTATCATATCTGTNTCGGTATGCATCATGTAATGTTGCAGTTGTGGGTAGTAGTTTTCTGCTACTATNTCCATGCGNTTACGTTCAGATGTGTGCTTACATTCAACAAGCTCAATGNTTTTTGTTACACCATCTAAGTTTGATGCCATGAATCCATCAGGTTTGACAACAACATTTCTTGTTATCTCCTGGTTTAGTTCACGTTCTAGCCACTGTATATTTANATGTTCAGTAGCAATACCTATTTGTACGCGTATGTTTTCNGATAAATCCTCAGGATCCTGTTNGCCAATCTTTTCAAGATANAAAGCATCCCATTGTTGACCNACTGTTTCCCANTCTTGTTTATCAAGTCTATACAACAAACGATTNGCATCAGATCCACCAATGTATTCGTTTCTGTTGTATGTTTTTTCCTGTGTAGGAAAAGATATTACATTTGTCATAGTTCCTCCTATGTCTATATTGTACTACTTTTGTTCTACATTAGATAGTTTTATCTTNTGNANTGAGTGAAAGTTATTGACAGTTTTGATAAGCCACTTCTTATGTTGTTCATAGTAAGGGTTACAAATATCAATAAAATCTTTNGGCAANGGTAGTCTTGGATATGAATAAGTACACAACAGATTGTGTGCTGCATAATCCAAGACAAACTGTGGATAGACTTCAAGTATATCGAANTACGTATGAAGACCAAACTCATCAGGCACCTTTACCTGAAATGTACTAGCAACACGTTCAAGNGTAAGTGCAATACCTTTGTGTGANGCTTTGTGCATTGTCTGAGCAAAGACATCTATCATTGCCATTGCAGATTCATCAATCTCCTTGTCTATCACGAAGTCTCTTGACTTTAGATGAAGATNATCCGCTATCTCTTGACTGCGCAACTCCAGAGATTCGACTCCTTCGATTCTGAATCTCTCCGGTACTTGTTGCAGTATGCCCTTTGCTTTCATTGGACTGTTTGTATTCAACGCAACGTCTGATCCACATTCTAAAACTTGCGTTCCAATCTGCTCTAGTCGCTCCATTGCTGAGGTAATAGTCAACGAATTTTTCTTGTTCATAGTCTAGGTCTACTCCTGGATAGTTAGTTTGCATTTTTTGTAGAGTGGAAGCTGATGGCTCCCACTCCTCTGTCATTGGTTTTAGTCTACTCACTGTTCCTCCTGTATTTTTTCTTGTAAAAATTTATCCAATGCTTCACGGTCTATACAATGAAATAAAATTAATTCTGCTTCTACTATTTTTTGAAAACAATAATCTATTGCATCACTAATTTTTTCATCATCTTTTACCTCAACTGGAATGATATTATTTAGTTTAATCATTGCAGTTCTTATTGGTGATAATGGTTGTTCAGCTTTTTTTACTGTCATATTTTCTCCTGACTATTAAGCCATCTGTTATATACGTCTATTTCTTCTTGATAGTTCCAATCATCTGCAATACTGTCACGTGTTGCAAAGAATTTATCATCAAGCATATACTGCATAGCCATTCTAGAATAGAAAGACTTATAGTTATTATTGATTTTAAATGGATCTCCAACAGTTTCGAGGTCAACGTGATGACGAATCACGTTGATTATTATCTCGATACTGTAGTGAGTACGTCCTTTATTCTTATGCATGTATGCATATTTAAGAACTAAATGAAATACTCTGGGATTGTTGCGATGGAACTTACGAAAGTTATCACAACTCATTTTCTTTNGCCATTACTTGTTCATCAAGATGTGTTTGATGCATCTCNTCTGAACGTTCATCAATCAGACATCCAATGTCACCACCTATATTTAATAACACATTTCGTATATGTAGAAATGCATCACGTTGTCCTTGATTGTATGATAGATCACACTTGGTACCATTGACCATTGATGAATGTTTATAGTCATCTGGTAAACTTTGCAGACTCTTTTGATAACACTCATCTGTATATTTTGTGTATTGTTTTGTTACAGTTTCGCAAGCCATGAGGTCATATAAACTCATAGTTGCTATTTTCTCTCTCTTTTTCATTATTGTTCCTCCTAATGATAGGGTAGACGTTATTGCCTACCCTGTTCTATTATTGTACTANCTTTGTACTATTTAAGATAGCCTTTTNTCATCCAAGATTNTATNNGAATNGCANNNAGCCANTCAGATACCTTTGGAATGTAGCCACAATCTTCAGTGATATGCCTTTCAGCTATCAATCTAACAGGAACTTTACGTCCATCACTATTGGTTATCGTAGTGCCGAACACTTGTTCACACATAAAGCAACCCTCAGTGTGATGTCGCAAAGCCCTGTGTGCTACTGTAGCTATATGTTTTTTACTGTCATCAAACCAATCGTGAATGGCTTGGTAATCCTCCGGAACTCCTCCCCATTTCTTAACTGATGACAGTGCATGGTAGTAACAGTTAGCCATTCTTGACCACCTTACTATCAGATTCCTCAAACTCAAATGGATCCTCACTTCTGTAGTAAGTTTCACCTTCGATTTGAAGATGACCATCAGTATATGTAAAGGTGCCTGAGCCACCCTCATTGTTATACCAATCGATACTCTTAGCAGACATATACATACCTACAAACTCTTTGATATATTCATCCATGCTATAACTTCGACGTTGTGTATCATATTGCAGTTCAGCATAAACATACATATTGCCAATTCTATCTGGATCCATGTAGAATCTTTTCAAAGCATCAGCTTTTTTATTAAGTTTTTTGAACTCTGG
>FUFK010717985.1_pt1 | contig 50715 bp, 36 predicted proteins | sample 1021851 | NCBI WGS metagenome assembly FUFK01 (sample SAMEA51879418, study PRJEB19060) | metagenome | reverse complement strand
CCGCCGGTGATGAGCCGCCGATGACGGAGTTCCTCGCCGAGCAGCTGTCGACCGCACACTGGTTTGATCAGCGCCGCACCCGTGAGCTTCTGCAGTGGGAACCCGCCGTGTCGATTGAAGAAGGCTACGAGCGTCTGGGCTTGTTCTACGGGGACAGGTACAGCCGCTAGGTGCAGGCGATAGGTACAGCCGCTAGGTGCTTCATTTCGGGCTGGCTCCCCCAGCCCGTTCCCAACCCAGGGTTTAAACGAATGACGGCGTAGCTACATCCCCCGCATGGGAGGAACGTAGCTACGCCGTCATTTGCATATCTAATGTGAGCCTAGCGCGGCGCCCGTTGGCAGTGCGGGCAACGGTAGGACGAGCGGTTCTGGAAGGGTTCGCGCACCATCAGGGAGGTGCGGCCCGCCTCCGCGCAACGGTGGCAGGGCTCCCCGGCACGACCGTAGGCGTCCAGCGAGCGCTCAAAATAGCCAGACTCCCCCAACACGTTCACATACAGGGTATCGAAGCTCGTGCCGCCCGCCGCCAGGGACTCGCGCAGCACCTGGGTGACCGCCTCCAGCAGTTCGCGGGTTTGGGCGGCGCTGAGGGTGCGTGCGGGCTTCGCGTAGTGCAGCCGCGCACGCCACAGCGCCTCGTCGGCGTAGATATTACCCACGCCGGAAATCACCGACTGGTCTAGCAGCACCTTCTTAATGCCGCTGGAGGTGCGCAGGAACTTGCGGCGCACCGCCGCGGGGTCGAAGAATTCGTCCAGCGGGTCGCGGGCAATGTGCATGACCGCTTCCGGTACTAGAAAACGCTCCGGTACTTCACCCAACGCTACTTCACCCGCCACCGCGGGTACGTCCGGTACCAGCGGGCTGAGGAACATGCCGCCGAAGATGCGCTGATCCACGAAGAGCAACCGCTGCCCGGTGCTTACCCGGTTGGTACTCGCCCGGTTGGTGCTCGCCGTGCCATCGGTAGCTCCCGCAGCTCCTAGTTCTAGCGCCACGCGCAGGTGCCGCGGCTGCTCATCAAAGGCCGCACGAGCCTCCGAATCACTACCCGAGTCGTTGCCCGATTCGCTACCCGAGTCGCCGCCCGGCTCATCGCGCACGAGCAGCTGACCGCTCATGCCCAGATGCACCACGAGCGCCTCGTCAGCAAGCGTGCCATCCGCCTCGCTCAGGGTCAGCCACAGGTACTTGCCGCGGCGGTAGGCACCGCGCAGCGCCCTGCCGGTGAGTGCCACCTCAAAGTGGGCGGGACCGGGCAGGTGCCTGCGTAGTGAACGGGCATCGAGCACGCGCACCGCCTGCACGGGCCGACCCAACGAATGGTCGGCGATGCCCGCACGAACGGTTTCCACCTCGGGCAGTTCGGGCATGGTTCCCTCCAATCAGCGGGGCTGCAGAATCAAGAGCCCGCAGAGCTAACAGACCTGCAGGATGATTGAATGAGCCTAAACCAGAACGCGGTACGCCTGCTCAGCGGCAAGGCGCTCCGCCTCCTTCTTGCTCGGACCCACACCGGTACCGGCCTGCTGGTTCGCCACAATAGCAACCGCAGTGTACACGCGCGCGTGATCGGGGCCCTCGCCGGTCACCTCGTAGCGCACGTCTCCCCAGCCGCGGGCGGTGGCGAGGTTCAGCAGCTCAGTCTTCCAGTCGCGTCCAGAGTTCAGGACCTTCTCATCGTCGAGCAGCGGCGCAATCAGGCGCAGCACCAGGTCACGAGCCGCCTCGCGACCGCACTCCAGGTAGGTCAGGCCAAAAATCGCTTCCATGGTGTCGGCAAGGATCGAGTCCTTATCGGCGCCGCCGGTGTGAATCTCGCCCTTACCGAGCAGGATGTACCTGCCCAGATCCAGGTCGCGTGCCACCTTCGCCAACGCCACAGTCGACACCACCACGTGGTGCAGCTTCACGAGCTCACCCTCGGGCAGGTCGGGGTAGCGTCGGTACACTTCTTCAGCGATCGCCAGGGAAAGCACCGAATCGCCCAGGAACTCCAGGCGCTCGTTATGCTCCACCCCGGGGTTCTCGAAGGCGTAGGAGCGGTGGGTTAGGGATAGCAAAAACGTCTCGGCGTCGATATCGACTCCGAGACGTTTACGCAACTCCCTAGTATCAACACTAGGAAATTCAGTCATAAGGATTCACCGCTTCTTAGGCGTCTGCAACCTTACGGCCCTTGTACTCCAGGAACAGGGCGTTGCCTGCAGCGTCGGTTACAACCTTTGCCTGGTGGGGCAGGCTGTAGGTCACGCGACCGTTTTCAACGGTCTTAACCAGCTGGGGCACGGATGCCTTCCACTGGGAACGGCGTGCGCGGGTGTTAGCGCGGGACATCTTGCGCTTGGGAACAGCCACAGCTATCTCACAATCTCTAGTAACAACAATTTAGTTTTCGGTATCTGCACCGAGCAGGCCCTGTAGGGCCGACCAGCGCGGATCCAACACCTCGTGATGATGCCCGGGGTCATCCTCCAGGCGCGCACCGCAATCGGCGCACAGACCCTGGCAGGTGTCCCTACAAACAGGCTGGAACGGCAGTTGAAGGATTACTGCGTCCCGCAGAGCCGGTTCAAGGTCGATGGAATCATCCTCAACGGCGTACTGCTCATCTACTTCGTCTTCGGGGCCGCCAGCCGGGGCCTTCTCAAAGACGAAAAGCTCTTGAATATTGGCCGACATCTCGTAATCAATCGGATCCAAGCAGAGGCTACACTCGCCGTGTACATCCACAACGACGGAGCCGGTAACTAGGATACCATCAACAACAGACTCCATACGAATATCGAGGTCAATATCCGAACCCTCTTCCACGCCGATGAGCGTGTTACCCAGGTCTGCCGGTGCGGGCAGAACCTCAGTGAGAGTTTCCATGGTGCCGGGGCGGTGAATCAGGTTAGTAACCGATACCACCAGCGGCGATGCGTCTGCACGTGAAATGGCGTTTCTCCTTACGAAATGTATAAACCAAAGTCCCATTTTAGGGGTCATTCGCACCGTTAATCAAGATTAAGCGCCTTTTAAATCTCTTTAAGTGGCGCTCACCTCTTAAATATCCCCTTAAGGAGGCGCCGCGCGGCATTTAATCGATCGGTCGGGGCTACTACTGGGGGACTTAAGTGCCCGGTCAGCGGTGCGAGTTATTCTGCCGGGGCCCTGCCGATGGGCGTGTCGGGCGTGTCGGATGGGTGCGCGCCTGGGGTTGCCCGGGTTGATTAGGCGTTTTTCAGGGCGCGGGCGACCGCCTCCGGCACGAAGGGAGTCACGTCACCACCCAGCGACGCCACCTCACGAATAATCGTGGACGACACCGCACCGTAGCGGTCCTCGCCCGCCAAGAACACCGTCTCAACCTGCGCCAGGTGGCGGTTCATGCTCGCCATCGGAGCCTCATAGCTGTAGTCCGTCGCCGAACGCAGACCCTTCACCAGCACCTTCGCGCCACGCTCCGCCGCGTACTCGGCAAGCAACACGCCTGGCGGAATCGGCTCCACACTCACGCCCTCAATGCCGAGCTCCTGCAGGGACTCACGCACCAGTTGCACGCGCTCCTCCAGGGAGAAACGGTACTTCTTGGAGCTATTGTGCGCCACGCCCACGATCACCTCGTCAAAGAGCTGAGCGGCGCGGGCAATGATTTCCAGGTGGCCGTGGTGCACGGGGTCAAAAGATCCGGGGCAGAGGGCAATCATGGCGGTCCCTTCACGAATAAATATCAGAGGTTGGAATGGCTAGGGGCGGGCGGGTTAGAGAGGTCGAGCTCGCGGGGGATGTGCGAGCGCAGGCTTAGGCGGTAAGTTTAGGCGGCGAGCTCTTCAGCCTCCTCGCCAGATCCGTTGCCGAACTCGTCTCCTGCCTGCTCCTCCACCTCGTCAGGCTCCACATAGTAGAGAACCGTCTCGCCGTGCTGACGGGTCGAAAAACAATACAGGCCCTCGCCCCACACCGGCTCCGCATCGCGCGAAGAACGCTCCACCACGACCACGGCACCCTCGGTGAGCTTGGGGGTCAGCGCCTGCAGCAGCTCGCTGACCTGCTCGTTCGGCATGGCGTAGGGCGGGTCAACAAACACCAGGTCCCACGGACCGGAGGCGGACTTCACGTAGGTCAGCGCCTGAGACTGCTGCACGCGCGCGGCAGAACCGGTAGCGCCAGAAGAACCGGTGCGGCCCATCGCCTTCTCCACCGCGGCAACGTTCTTGCGAATCACCGCAACAGCCTTCGGGTACGTGTCCAGCAGAGTCACGGAGGCGGCACCGCGCGAGAGCGCCTCACAGCCCAGCGCGCCCGAGCCGCCAAAGGCATCCAGCACGCGGGCGCCACGAATAATGTCGTAGCTCTCTAGCTTCGAGAAGAGGGATTCCTTCACCCGGTCGGTGGTGGGGCGAGTATTATCCCCCGGAACCGAAGCAAGGCGAACGCCTCCGGCGGCACCGGAAATAATACGGCTCATAGGTCTCTCCTCTTACACTAGTGCGGTGTGTTGACGTCACGGTTTCAGCGAGTGGTGGGCAAGGCAGATTGGTGGGTGGGGCTGGCAGGGCGTTCTTCCCCGTGGGCGCTTATCCCCTGCCGAGGAACGCCTCACGGTCAGCGTCCAGGGCACGGTCAATCGTACGCGCCAAAGACGGATGCTTAGCCAGCGTCGGGTCCTTCTCCACCACCGAGCGGGCATCCTCACGGGCACGCTCAATAATGTCGGCATCGGCGAGCGCCCGCAAAAACCGCAGGGTGCTCTTCGAGCCCGATTGTGCAGCACCCAGAATATCACCCTCGCGGCGCTGAGCCAGGTCGATGCGGGAAAGCTCAAAGCCGTCCGTGGTGGAGGCAACCGCATCCAGACGCTCGCGGGACACGCCGCCCTCCTCCTGGCGGGTAACCAGCAGGCAGGTGCCCGCGTAGCCGCCGCGGCCCACACGACCGCGCAGCTGGTGCAGGCCCGAGATGCCGAAGCGGTCGGCATCCATGATGATCATGAGCGTGGCGTTCGGGACGTTCACGCCCACCTCAATGACGGTGGTGCTGATGAGCAGGTCAATTTCTCCGCGCTCGAAAGCGGTCATGACGGCGGTCTTCTCAGCCGGGTCCATGCGGCCGTGCAGGGTGCCGATACGCACGCCGACGAGGGCGTCCTCGGCACTCAGGTAGGAGTACATTGAGGCGACCGAGGTCAGCTGAACCTTGCCGTCGCTACTGGCACTACCGCCCTGGCCGAAATAGCCCTGGGCTGAGTTGCCCGCGCCCGCGCCAGTTCCAGCACCGTTCAGGCTGGATGCGCCAAAAAACGCGGCGCCTTCCTCCAGGCTGTCGCCGTCCTCCCCGATTTTGGGTACGACAACGTACACCTGGTGGCCCGCATCAATTTCTTCGCGGGCGCGCCTCCACAGCCGGGACGCCCAGGCGGGCTTCTCGGCGAGGGGCACCACGTGCGTTGAGATTTTCTGGCGGCCCGCGGGCAGGGTGTCGAGCACGGATACGTCCAGGTCACCGAACACGGTCATGGCGACGGTACGAGGAATAGGCGTTGCGGTCATGACCAGGCGGTGCGGCAGGGCGCCGCCGGTGCCGCGCAGGCTGTCGCGCTGCTCTACGCCGAAACGGTGCTGCTCGTCCACGACGACCAGACCCAAATCGTGGAAGCTCACCTCATCGGAAAGCAGGGCGTGGGTGCCAATCACAATCTGGGCGGTGCCGTCGGCGAGTTCCTGCAGTACCTTGCGCTTGGCGCGGGTGCCCATGGAGGCGGTCAGCAGGCGCACGCGCACACGGCCGGGTTCCGCCCCGCTCCCCGCGGGGATCCCCTCGGCAGAATCGGCGGCTGAATCATCAGCGTCAGAGTCTTCGGGCGCCGCCATATCCCCCAGGATGTCCAGCACCGAACGCAAATGCTGCTCGGCAAGCACCTCGGTCGGGGCGAGCATTGCGGACTGGCCGCCCGCATCGGCAACCTGCAGCATGGCGCGCAGAGCCACCACGGTCTTACCGGAACCCACATCACCTTGCAGCAGGCGGTTCATGGGCGATTCACTCGACAAATCCGCGGCAATCTCAGCGCCCACCTTCTGCTGTCCCTCGGTCAGCTCATAGGGCAGAACCTGAAGCAGTCGATCGGCGAGGCCGCCCTCCACGGCGGGGCGCGGCTGGGTCAGGTGCGCGGCACGCACCGAATGCAGGCGGGCGAGCGCGCTCTGTAGCACGAACGCCTCGCGGTAACGCATCTGCGCCTGCGCGGCACGCCAGGTGTCCTCCGAGTCGGGGGTGTGCAGGGCGCGGTACGTCCACTCCAGCGAGGGCACCTTGCGGGCGCGACGAATCGTGTAGGGCACCGGGTCTTCAAGTTCTTTGAGCGGCACCTTTTCGAGCAGCTGCACCATGTAGCCGCTAATGCGGTCGGTGGGCAGCTTCACGGGGGCGCGGTAGACGGGCACGGGGGCGGTGGCGGCGTCGGTGACGTCCGTGCCGGAGGCGTCCTTCGAGAGCAGGGCGTAGTGCGGGTTGGTGAGGGTGTATTCGCCGCGGTAGATGCCGACCCTGCCGGAGAACATCATGGTTTCACCCTCGCGGATTTCGCGGGCGGCGGTCCAAGCGTTGAAGAAGGAAAGCTTCATCTGCGAGCCGATGAGCGCACCGGGGTTCGTCATGCTGGGTGCGGGCACGCCAAAGAGGCCTCCCTGCGCAAAACTATCCTGCGCAAACGAATCTTGGCCGTAGCTATCTGCGTAGCCGCTGTAGGAGGCGGGCTGCGCTCCCCTGCCCTGTGCGGGGTTCTGAGCCGCGGGGTTCTGGGCGGCAGGGTTGTGGGTGACTGGGTTGTATGCGGATTGCGCGAGCGCGTTGATGCGCGGGTTGTGCATCCCGGTTGCCTGCCAGCTCTGCGCGGGCACGCCGGATACTCTGGATACGCTGGATGCGCCGGATGCGCCGGGGCGGTTAGCGCGCCCGGGCACCACGGATACAGGACCGCCAGCCCCAAAACCTGCAGGTGTGTCCTGCCCGGTGGCGTCAGAGAGCCGGTCGGTGATGGTCACTTCCGTGATTTTGCCGCGGCGCGCCGCCATGGTTCGGGTGCTCACGTGCACCACGCGGGCAATGATGGTGACGTCCTGACCCTCAACTAGTTCGGCGAAGGAGCTGAGCTCACCGCGCGGCAGGTATTTGCGCGGGAAGTATTCGAGCATCTCCCCGACGGTGTGCAGGTCCAGGTGCGTAGCGATTGCCTTGGCGCTGGGCGCGGGCAGGTACTTTTTGAGCGGCGCATTTTCGATGCGGTCTTCGGAGGCGTAGCGCGCCAGGGCACGGCTCTTAGCCTCCGCGGCGGCTGATGCGGGCTTCTCAGCCGCAACTGTCTTAGTAGTAGCTTGCTTAGTAGCTGTCTTCTTCGCGGAAGCTTTCTGGGCGGGCGCTTTCTTTGCGGGAGCAGTCTTCTTCGCTACAGCCTTTTTAGTTTTAGGTGCAGTCTTTTTGGGTGCAGGCTTTTCAGATTCCGCCTCGGGCGCGCTCTTCTTCTGCGTGTTCTTCTTCGGCGCAGGCTTCTGCTCGCCCCCTTCGCTTGCCTTTGTTGCCTTTTGCGGGCGCGCCGAAGTAGCCCGCGCGGCAGTTTCGCTCTCCTGCGGGCTCGGTTCCTTCTGTACAGGTGCCTTCTGAGCAGGTTCCTTCTGAGCCGGCTTCTTCCGGGCGGGTGCTTTCCGGGCAGGTTCCTTCGGCTGATCTGCTTCTGTCTGATGCGCTTCCGACTGTTTTACGTCCGGCTGAGTTGCCTGCCGTGCCGCCAACGCAATATCGACCAGCTCGTAGATAGCGTCGTCGGTCATGGTGTGCGCGGCGGGACCCAGCGAATGTTTGAGCGTCTTGAGCGCCTTACGGTAGGGTGCGCTGGCGCGCTGTGCCGCGCGTTCGCTCAGTTCGGTGCGGCTCACCTCACCTCGGGCGTAGGCGGCAAGATCACGCACGGTCAGCTCGGCGGTGGTGCGGAGCTGCTCATCGCTCAGTAGCGGCGCATCCTTTTTCTGCTGCTGAGCACGGGTAGGCTCGTCAGTCGTTGAATCTGCGGGCTCGCCCTGCGCTGCCTCAACCTTCACAGGCTCAGTCTTTGCCGGTGCAGTTTTGGCGGGCGCCCTCTTGTTGAGCTCAGCCTTGGCGGGAGCAGGCTCAGGAAGCCCCAAGTCCAGGGCTTCCTGCTGCGGGTTCACGGAACGTCGGGCGGGGCTCATGCGCCGCCCTCCGCACCGCACGCGTGGTCGGCGTGACGACCGTCCGCCAGGGAGGAAATACGCTCATCCGACCACTGACCGTAGCCCATAATCAGCTCGCGGGCGGGGTCGATGTCGGGCACGTGCACGTGCAACGCCCAGAGTCCAGCCGCCATGTCCAGGGGCGTAATGAGCAGACTGTCGCCCATAGCTTCAAGTTCGGGGCGCAGCTGCGCCAGGGCGAGGGGCTCGCAGGTCAGGGTACCCATGAGCTCCCAGCCGCTCTGCCCCTCACTTTCTGCGTGCTCGGCAGGTTCAGCGCCCGCCTGTTCAGAACCCACTCGCGCCGCAGAACCGGCTACAGAAGTCACACCGGCAGAGGGCGCACGTAGCATGGACTCCACCTGCGTCTCGTTCAGGGTTGCACCCTCCCAGCGCGGGTTGGAGTGCACCACGGCAAGGTAGAAGCCGAGCGCGCCGGCATCCACGAAACCGGCAAGCTCGGGTGAGGGCGGGAACTGCGCGGTACGTTCCAGGGCGGCACGCATCAGCGCACGTCGACGCTCTTTCAGCACCTCGTCAGCGGCTTCTGCGTCCTGCGATGCATCATAGTGTGCGTCCAGGCGGGCGAGCTCCACCATGACCGACAGCATCGTGGAGGGCACCATCTGCTCCCCCACGCTGGCGCGAATACGCTCAGCCGCGAACGCCATCGCGCGCGCCTCCGCGTGGGCGTACTCCAGCTTCACTTCGCGGTGCTTCGGCAGGGAACCGCCAGCAATAACGCGCTCGTAGTCTGCTTCCAGGGCGCGCACGAGCGGCAGCTCATCGGCTGCGTCACCGAGCTCCCGAGCGAGGTTTCCGGTCAGGAACCAGTAGCTGCGCACCGCCTCCAGCGCCCAAGCGCAAAGCAGAGTACCAGAGTTGCCGCGCGCCACGCGGGATGCGCGCATAATCGCGTGCTCGTAGATGCCGCCCAGCTGAATCCACAGGTGGGCGAGGGTTTCCTCTTCGGAGGCGCCCGCCGCCTCGGGCACGCACGCGCCCTCCCCGCCGGGAATTTCGCCAGCGGGAAGAACCTCCCTGGGCAGAACCTTACTGGGCAGAACCTGCTCCATGCCCCGCTCAAACTCTTCGGTCAGGGTCAGCAGGGTGTGGGCGATATTGGAGCCGGTGTCCTTATCGGGCACGGGGAACCCATTGAGCTCGTTGAGCGCCTCGCGGTAGCGTTCGATGGTGGTGCGGGCGGCGGTGGACCACGCTACGCCGAAGCGGTAGGCGCGCACGCAGGCGCGGCGGTAAATCTCGCGTTCTTCGGTGCGCTGGTTCTGTTCTGCGTTCACGCTACCCTCCTCGTCAGTTTCGTCAGTTTCGCGCGGTTCCCGGCTGATTTCTCAGTGCCCGCGGCACGGGCGGGATCCAGCCTATTTCGTACTTCTATTCTAGGCAATTTCGGTTAAATGTACGGTATTGTCCGTCGTCTATCCCGCGGGCTGAAAGCACGGACTAAACATATAAACCGCACGCACCTCGCAGCGCCCGGCAGAGCACCCGGTGGAGCTCCTACGCGGAAGCTCCGTAGTGTTCCCAACCCATGCCGTCCAGGGAGCGGCCGTCCATCACGACCGCCGCGCCGGTCACCGCATTGTGGCGGCGCTCGACACCGTAGAGTTCGGCACTCAGCCCGCGTTCCGGGGCGTCCGCAACGCAGGTGCCCAGGGGCACGAACTCTTCAGGCACCTCACCGGGGAAGGTCGCCAGCAGACCGTGGTCTTCCCCGCCAACCAGCACGAAGGTGCGCGCCAGGGATGCGGGGCTCTCCCCCGCCTCGTTGCGCTCACCAATCGCCAGCAGCAGCCGCGCCAACGGTAGCAGCGGCTCAGCGAACGCATCCACGGCGGCACGGTCGAGGCGCATCTGCACCCCGGAGGCGGCGGCAACTCGCCCGGCGTCCTTGACGAGTCCGTCGGAAAGATCCAGCATGGAGCTTGCCTTATGCTGGCGTGCCACCTCACCGGCGGGGATGGGGCTGACCGGGTGGTACTGCGATTCGACGGCGCGCTCGCAGACCGCAATCATGTGCGCGGCGTCTTCGGGGGCGAGGGTGCGGACAAGCTCGATGAGCCCTTCGGGAAGAGCGCTAGAGCCTTCAGCTTGCTTCTCAGCTTGCCGCTGATCCCACGCCTGGGCCACCGCACTCAGCGCCGCCTCAGCATCCTGACCTGCGGCGATGGCACGCAGCAGTGCCGTAGCGGGCAGGGAGAGAGGGTTGAGTAGCAGGCGCAGACCGGCATCGGACCAGGCGGTACGCCCAGCCAGGGCGATAGTGTCGCCGGCGCGCGCGCCGGAGCGCAGCACGGCACGGTCCGTGTAGCCGAGGGCAGTGACGGTCACCGACATCTCGGTGGAGTCGCCAATATCGCCGCCGCCAATCACGCATTCAGTGGCTCCGCAGGCGTTGATTCCGTCCACAATGCCGTGGGCGAAGCCGTCAATCCAGCCGTAAGGAGTGCTACCGGGCAGACTCAAGGAGATGAAGAGGCTTGCCGGGCGCGCACCCATGGCGGCAACGTCGGCGAGGTTCTGGGTCGCGGCTTTGCGCCCCACATCGTAGCCGCTACTGCGGGCGGGTTCCAGCACGAACTCACCGACCTCACCCGCCCGTGCGATACCACCGGGCCAGAGGTTCATGAAGTCCTGGTCCTCAACGAGAGTGTCGGTGGTGACCACGGTACGCTGACCGGGCGCGGGCGCGGCGAGGACGGCACAGTCGTCACCGGGACCCACCTCGAGGGGTTCGATGCGCCCCGCCTGGCGTGCCGTAGCGGCAACCTGCTCGTTGTGGGCATTGATAATCGGCATGAAAGCGCGCAGAACGCGGGACTCCCCCAGCTTTGAGAGAGGTGTCTCTCGCATGGGGTTGTCCCGCGTTTCGCTAAAAGTCTGAGGATTCACATCCTCTATTATCGCGTATTCTTACGCGTTATGTTCGCCTTATGCTCCGCGACTGAAGTAGCGGATTGCCAGAGCAATCAGCACCAGGCCGATGAGTGAGAAGAGGATCAGCGGTGCAATGCCGGAAAGTCCAGAATCGTCCGCGTCCGCATTCTTCACGGCCTGCTCCTGGGCGGCGTTCGCGCCGTCAGCCTTTGCCACGCTCTTTGCGGAGCGGCTGGCGCTAGCCGAGGTGGAGGAGGAGCTAGGCGACTTCGAAGCCGATACCGAGCTTGAGGAGTTCGAGGGGCTTGCCTCGTGGGAGTGGTCCTCCTCGGTCTTATTGCGCGAGAGGTATCCAGCAACCCAGTCAGCCGCACCCGGAATGGAGTCATTCGAGCCGTTATTAGCTGCGATTCGTCCGAGGGTGGTGCCACCAGAACGCAACGGATCGTCATCCTCGCCATCAAGCCTGTCGCTCGGTGCCTTGCTCGGTGAAGAGCTCGAAGATCCCGAAGAGGAACTTGAGGATTCAGAGGAGTTGCCCGGTCGCGGAAGCTCAATGGAGATGATGACATCTTCCCCAGAGACTTCCTGGCGATTGCCGGGGACGGGCACCGGGTTGTTCGCCGGAGGAATCGGAGCAACAGGTTCGGTCTCGATCGGGGTAACCGATTTGGAGTCCGAGCTGTCCTTGTTATCCTCTACCGGAGCTACGGGAGCTACCGGAATCACGGGGATGACCGCATCCTTGGTCGGCTCCTGCTTAGCTTCCTTGGAGGGCTCCTGAGTCGGATCCTGAACCGGGGCCGGGACGACCGGAACCTGAGAAGGATCCTGGGTGGGTGCCTCAGTCGGCTCGGGAGTTACGTCCTTGGTCGGTTCAGGAGCGGGCTCCGGATTCGGCTCGGGAGTAGGTTCAGGAGTGGGCTCCGGATTCGGTTCCGGAGTGGGGTCCTGAGTAGGCTCCGGGGTCGGCTCGGGAGTAGGTTCCGGGGTGGGCTCTACCGTAGGCTCAGGAGTCGGATCCTGAGTAGGCTCAGGAGTTGCATCCTTGGTGGGTTCTGCGGTGGGCTCCACAGTAGGCGCAACGGTCGGCTCCGCAGTCGGAGCTACAGTCGGCTCAGCCGTCGGAGTTGCGGTAGGAGCAACACTCGGTTCGGCACTTGCGCTAGGAGCTACGGTCGGCGTAGCGGTAGGTTCAGCGGTCGCATCCTTAGAGGGCTCTACGCTAGGACTCGCCGTAGCACTCGGGCTTGCAGTCGCACTAGCTGAAGCGGTGGGCTCGGCAGTAGGCTGCGCGGTAGCGTTCGGGGTAGGAGTCGCATCCGGGCTGGGCGTAGCACTTGCGGAAGGCTCAGCACTAGCGGTGGGCTGAGCACTCGAAGAAGCGCTAGGCTGAGCGGTGGGCTCTGCCTGCGCTTTGTCAGTCTTATTGTCCCCCTGAGCGGTGGGCCATGCGCTCACGGTTGCGAGCGTGGGTACTGCCGTCTGGGAGGAGGATGCCGCGGTCGCGGCGGAATCTTGGGTTTGTTCTGCGGTGCCGACAGGGTTCGGCGGAAGCTGTGACGCTGCCTCCTGCACATCTTGAGCAAATGAGGCTACGTATGGACTTCCGGAAGCAACCAGTGCTGTCGCCAGACTCGCAGAGACCACCTTACGGTTTCGTTTTCCCAAAGGTTGTCCTTGACTTTCTGATACGTTGTGAGTGAATAGATACCCAATCGCTAGGGCAGATTGGATATGCCTTCATCTATTCTACCGAATCGGCTTTTTCTTCATTACTCATTTTAGCGCTTTCATACCAATCTTTGAGCTTCAAGATGTGCAACGACCATCAACGACATCTTTTCGTTACCTAGAAGCATCATTTCATGCACTTATGAGCAGAATTACGTTTTGCCTTATCAATACCGCTTTAAAACTTGCACTCCACCATCCAAGCAGCCCCGAGGTGGGTGTAAGTGATTTTTCTCATGAGTGAAAAACGAGCGATTCTCATAAGCTTTTGGGGCTCAATACGTACCAATTACCCCTCCCGCACAGACTGAACTTGCCCACCGCGCAAAAAGCGCCCCGGCGCGAATCCCTCAAGAATCCGCACCGAGGCGCCTTACAGCAGGGGCTACTCCCCCACCGTTACGTATTCAATAACTGAGCGCAGTCAAAACGACAGCGTGCCCAAGAACTAACGCAGCTTCAAGAACAACTAACGCAGTCTCAGAACTAACGCAGCCTCAAGAACTAGCGCAGACCCAGGGGTCGTTCCATCGCCAGGGTCAGCAGCTCGCTAATCAGGTCAGTGTAAGAGATGCCGGTGTTCTCCCACATGGTCTTGTACATCGAAATCGGAGTAAAGCCGGGCATGGTGTTCACCTCATTGATGACCAGGCGGCCATCCTCGGTGTAGAAGAAGTCCGCACGCGACAGACCCTCGCCATCCAGCGCCAGGAACGCCTTCACCGCCAGCTCACGCAGGCGATTCTGCACATCCTGCGGCAGGTTCGCCGGGCACACGGTCACAGCGGAAGACTCAGAAACGTACTTCGCCTCAAAGTCGTAGAAGCCGTGGTCCTCATCCACAACCTCAATCTCACCGGGGTAGGATGCGCGGGGCATCTCGCCGTGGTGGCCGTCGAGCACAGCGCACTCGATTTCGCGGCCCACAATACCAGCCTCAATAATGATCTTCGGATCGTGGCGGCGTGCCTCTTCAATCGCGGGCACGAGCTCCTCCACCGAATCCACCTTGGTAATACCGAAGGAAGAACCTGCGCGGGTCGGCTTCACAAACATGGGGAAGCCCAGCTTCAGCACGCGCTCCAGAATCTGCTCGCGGTCCTCGTGCTCCCACTGGCGGTTAGTGACAACCTCGTAGGGGCCGACCTCCAGGCCAGCAGACTCAAAAGCAACCTTCATGAAGTGCTTATCCATACCCACAGCGGATGCGGTCACGCCGCAACCCACATAGTGCAGGTCAGCCATTTCCAGCAGACCCTGCACGGTGCCGTCCTCACCGAAGGGGCCGTGCAGCAGCGGGAACACAACGTCCACCGGTGCGGTGCGGGTAACGTTACCCTCAGCATCCACCAGGGTCAGGCGGGAATCGCCGGCACCCATCGGCAGGAACACCTGCTGGGTACCCTCGGGGAACTCTGCGGTACCGCGAGTGCCAGCAGTCAGGTCGGCGAGCTCCTGCTCGTCAGTCAGATACCAGCGGCCGTCACGGGTAATGCCGATAGTGATGACCTCGTAGGCGGTGCGGTCAATGGCGCTCAGCACGCCAGCGGCGGTAATGAGCGAAATCGGGTGCTCGGAGGAGCGGCCACCGCACAGCAGGGCGACGGTCTTCTTCTCGGTCATATATTTCTCCCTGTTCGTTTCGGGGCGTACCCGCCCCACTTACAGCCCATTGTATCGTCTCTTACGGGCCTTTCTGACACTAGTACCCAAGCTGCGGTAACCGCAGATACCGGGGTCATGGCGCACGGTGAATACGCAGCACAGGCCCATCAAATAAGGCGGTAATCAGCTGATGCATGTGCGCATCGTCGGTGGTGAGAGTGGCGGTGCGGGGGCGCCTGGGGTGAGTTTTTACCGGTTCCATCACACCTGTACCCGCCAGATGATGAGCGGTAATAGTTAGCACCGCCACACGTTCACGCCGCGTTGGAAACTCAGTGTGCAGTATCTGCCGCAGATATTCAGACACGTTCATGGTGTCCTCGGCAGAACCTGCGGCTGCGAGCACTATAGCGGTTTGAGGCAGCAGGTATGCCCATCGGCGGAATGCCATGACCCCCGTCATCTCCTCGGGGCACGAATCAGCCTGTTCGCCCCAGGGAACCACCACAATATCGGCGCTCTCAAGAGCCTCGTATATATCGGTGGTGTAAGTCACCGGAAGCTGGTGCGCGGTTTCTCCCATATCGGCGGGTTCCCACAGGTATACCGGGCGATCGCACTCGGTTTTTTGAGCTACCGACCCTGTAGCTGCAGCACACAGCGCCCCATACCCTGCGGAGCCCAACACAGCGGTGGTTACCGAGCTCAGGTTCATTGCGTGCTCTTAATGCCCTTCATGTTTAAGGGAACGCCCCAGCAGCTGAGGCGCCAACTCCTCAATGCCAATACGGCCCGAAAGCACAGCCACCACAGCCTCAACAATGGGCATCTCCACGCCGTGGCGACGAGCCAGCTCAGCCACCACCGGTGCCGACTTAATCGACTCAGCCGTCTGGCTCATGTGCTCGTGCAGGCGGTCAGGGGTAACACCCTGAGCCAGCAGGCGGCCCGCCGTGTGGTTACGAGACAGCGGCGAAGAGCAGGTCGCAATCAAGTCGCCCATACCGGCAAGACCGCTCATCGTCGCAGCCTCGCCGCCCAACGCCACCGCCAGGCGGGTAATCTCCGCCAGACCGCGCGTCATAATGGACGCCTTCGAGTTATCGCCATAATTGCGGCCTTCGCAAATACCCACGCAAAGGGCAATCACGTTCTTCACCAGGCCACCAATTTCAGTACCAACCACATCCGTGTTGGTGTAAGGGCGGAAGTACGCGCACGCAATCGCGTGAGCAACAGACTCAGCCACCGGCAGGGTACGAGCCGCAACCACGGAGGCGGTAGGCTCCTCCCCCATGATTTCCTTCGCCAGGTTCGGGCCCGAGAGCACGCACACGCGGTGCGGAATATGGCCGATCGCGCGCACATCAGCGCCGCGCAGAGCCATAGCCTCTTCCAGCTCCTCGGTAATGACCTGCGACATGCGCAGACCCGTACCGGTCTCCAGGCCCTTCGCCAAAGAAACCAGCATGGCGTTCGGCTCAATATAGCGGGCGAAGCTCTGCAACTGCGAACGCAGAACCTGCGCGGGCAGGGCAAGCACCACAATATCCGCGCCGGCCAGCGCCGCGGGAGCATCCGCCGTGAAGTGCATGTTATCCGGTAGCTTCATTCCCGGAAAATAGCGGGCGTTCTCGCGGGTGCGCTCGCACTCAGCCATCACCTGCTCATCACGGCCGATGAGGGTCACGCGAGTGTCATCGCCGCGCTCGCGGGCAGCATCCGCCGCGATCTTAGCGAAAGCGGTGCCCCAGCTACCGGCGCCGAGCACCGCAATAGACTGTACGGTTGCCGGAGGGGTAAATTCAGGGCTTGCTGCGGGGGTGCGTCCAAAGAAAGTCACGAAAACACCAGCCTCTCTTCCTTGTGAGGTCCTTGGGTGAGCCACCGAAGGCGCCCGGTCGGGCACCTATCGGTGGCTCTCATATGATTCCCAGCGGGAATACTACTTTTCGTCCGGTTCGCCGAGTGCGCCACCGACCGGACCGGAGGGGGTGCCGGGGGCTTCACGACGCTTAGTGCGCGGATTCCAACGCCCCTCAGGAGCCTTCTCGCCGCGGATTTGCTCCAGCTCGGCGGTAATAGCATCCAGCATGGCGTCGGTGACCACGCCCAGTTCGGTGCGGGTGTGCTTAGCATCGGGGCTGGCATCCTCAACGAGGGAGGCAATATCCAGTGCCTTGCCAACCTTCACGCGGACGGTCTTGCGCGGGAACAGCGAAATCTTACGCTTCTCCTTGATGCGGCCGTCCTCGCCAGGCTCATCCACGTAACCGAGAATCTGCTCATCCCCCCAGTGCGCCACCGGGAAGACGGGCGCGCCGGTCGCAAGAGCCAGACGAGCCGCACCGGTACGCGCCTGCATGGGCCACAGTTGCGGATCGTGGGTGGTGGTGCCCTCCGGGAAAATTATGACGGCACCGCCAGCCTCAACAATCTTGCGGGCAGTAATCAGGGACTTACGCGCATCCACCGAACCGCGAACCACGGGAATATGCGCGAGCTTGCGCATAATGTAGCCGAGCACGGGTGCACGGAAGAGCGAATCCTTCGCCAAGAAGCGCGGCAGGGCGCCCTCAACGAAAGCAGGGAAAGCCACGGTCACCGGGTCAAGCTCGGTGGTGTGGTTTGCCACGATAATGTACCCGCCGCTGGAGGGCAGGTTCTCACGGCCGGCAATCTCAACGCGTGCGATGAGCATGTACAGCCCGCGCGCAGCGTTACCGAGCACCTTGTACAGAGCATCGCCGGAGGCGGTGGGCTCAATCTCAGGCAGAGCCTGCTTTCCCTGCTGTCCGCTCACTAGTCCTGAACCTCAACTTCCTCGGGCTCAACAACGACGATTGCCGCATCGGGCTTGGGAGCCTTCGACGCCTTGCGTGCCAGCACCTCAAAGTTGGCACCCAGGCTCTTGAGCTTCTCCTCAAAGTTCTCGTAGCCGCGAGCAATCAGCTCAACACCACTCACGTGAGAGGTGCCCTTAGCGGCCAGAGCAGCAATGATGTGGGAGAAGCCGCCGCGCAGGTCCGGAACCTCAATGTCGGCACCGGTCAGCGGGGTGGGACCAGAAATAATAGCGGAGTGGCCGTAGCCCTTACCCTCGAAACGGCAGGGTGCGCCGCCCACGCAATCACGCATGACGACAATATCTGCGCCCATCTGCTTCAGGGCGTTGGTGAAGCCGAAACGCTCCTCGTACACGGTCTCGTGCACGATGGATGCGCCCTTAGCCTGGGTCAGCGCCACGACAAGGGGCTGCTGCCAGTCGGTCATGAAGCCGGGGTGCACGTTGGTCTCAAAGACGATGGGCTTCAGCTGAGCTCCGGGGGTGCGCTGAGCCGGGTGGGTAAAGCGGATGCCCTCGGCGGTCACCTCGTACAGGCCGCCCATCTTGCGGAACTGGTTCAGGAACGCGGTCATGTCCTTCTGGGCTGCACCGCGCACGAAAATGTCGCCGCCGGTAGCCAGCGCCGCAGAAGCCCAAGAAGCAGACTCGTTACGGTCGGGCAGGGACGCGTGATCGTAGCCGGTCAGCTCGTCCACGCCCTCAATGACGATGGTGCGGTCCTCGTTAATGAAGATAATCGCGCCCATCTTCTGCAGAACAGCAATCAGGTCAATAATTTCGGGCTCAATCGCTGCGTTGCGCAGGATGGTCTTACCCTTAGCGCGCACACCGGTGAGCAGGACCTGCTCGGTAGCGCCCACGGAGGGGTAGTTCAGCACAATCTCTGCACCCTTCAGACCCTCTTCGGGAACAATCAAGGTGGTGCCGGTTTCGTCGTCCTTCTCAACGACTGCGCCGAACTTGCGCAGCGCAGACATGTGGTAGTCGATGGGGCGGTCACCGATCTTGCAGCCGCCCAGGTTGGGGATGCGTGCGGTACCGAGGGTGTGTAGCAGCGGGCCCACCATCAGAATCGGGATGCGGGAGTTACCACCGAAGAGCTGAATCTCCTCTGCGTTCTTTGCGGCGGTGGTTGCATCCTGTGCGGGGTTGAGGGTCAGAACACCAGCTTCGCGGTCGTAGTCGACCTTTGCACCGTGCAGCTCCACGAGGGTGGTAACGATTTCGACATCGCTCAGGTCAGGGACGTTACGCAGGGTCGAGGGGGTCGAACCGTGCAGTGCTGCGACCATCGCCTTGGGCACCAGGTTCTTGGCGCCTCGAACGTGAACCTCACCAACGAGCGGAGTGCCACCTTCAATGCGAAGCTTGCTGATGTTCTCAGTCATTAAAAATCCTTTGTGGAGTCGGCTGGTTTAGGCCGAACTTTAACAGTGTGCCGATGCGCCGCGTTCTGTCGTGCCGCGCCCCTGCCGGTAGCAGGGCGAAACGGGCGCATATATTCATCATTATTCTAAGCCCTGCGTAAAGGTGCTCCAAACACTGAAGAGCCTTTGGAACTTGTGACTGAGATTTTGCTCTGTTGTGTATGTGAAAAACCGCTCTGACCCCCTCAGATTCAGAGCCAGAAAAAACAAAAAGATACACAAATATTCACACTAATGCAAACATTTTCTGTTTCTTCGCCGAAATTTGACGTTAGTTTCGTCTTTTTAACGTCCGAATTTGAACTTGAGAGCAACCTCACCCCTACAATAACGTGCACACTCGTGCCCACTGATTGGCGCCTCCGCTCTCACGGAGGAGCCAATCAGCTCTACACTGCGGCATAGGCGCCGGCACCGACCTTGCACCCGCGCAGTACAGAGCCTCACAGGAGGGTGCGTGGCGTGCATTCACTGCATAAACCTTTGCGATGGTACCCAACCAAAACGGTTCGGCTTCCTGATTCACTTTAACTTCAAAAATTCACTTCAACATCACCGTAAATATTCGAAAGTCAACTAAAAACCAGGGCCCATCGCAACCAACCACAGGTCGCTTCGCGGCTGCATCCGCGAACTACCGGAGGACCCCAAATATGACACATCACAACACTGCATCACGCATTTCGCGCCGTCGCCTCGTACAGGGTGCGGCGTGGAGTGCTCCCGTTATCCTCGCCAGCGCAACCGTCCCTGCATGGGCGGCAAGCGGCGAGCCCACCTGCTCCCCCGCTCTGACCCTCAAGCCGACCGCAACCGGCTTCGACGACAAGGCTGGCGCATACACCGAATGGCTCGTCCCTGAAGGCGTTGGACGAGTACGCTTCGATCTCGTGGGAGGTGCCGGCGGTGCCGCATCTTCCTTCACTCCCCGATACCTGACCGACGTCACGAACGCGGCCCTGGCTGGCGGCGGTGCCGGTGCACAGCTCAGCGGTGTTCTTGCGGTCAAGTCCGGCGACATCCTGCGCGTCTGGGCGGGTAACGGCGGCGTCGGCTCCGCAGCTGGCGCACAGCCCGCACTCGGTGGCGAAGGCTACGCAGCAGGCGGCGACTCCACCGGCTCCAGCACCGCAACCGGCGCAGCGCAGGTAGTAGGCACCGATAGCGGCTACGTGTACGGCGCGTCCGGCGGCGGCTCCTCCGCGGTCGAGCTCGTCCGCGACGGCGCAGTCACCGTCGTAGCCGTTGCCGGTGCTGGCGGCGGCGGCGCGCAGCTGGGCACCCTCACTACCCACCAGCGCATCTTTGACGCGCAGCCCAAGGATCAGCTGAACCCGGCACTGCGCGTGGCGCTGGACGGTCGCGATGCATCCACCACCGCAGGCGGCAGCGCGGGCGGCGACCTGGGCACCGACAACACCGGTCAGGGCGGCTTGCTCATGGCAAGCCCCTACCAGGAGTTCAAGCCCCTTGAGGAGGACGACAAGACCCTGGACATGCGTTTCATGGTCACCGGCGGTACCGCTGGTCGCTCCGGAGTGGCGGGTACCCTCGGTGAGGCGCTGGTCGGCATTCTCGACGAGAATAACGAGCTGAAGCTCCAGCCCATGTCTACCTCCTGGTTCGAATCGTACAGCTTCCCGCGCTACTACCTTTACCAGGGCGACTCCGTGCATGAGGGAGAGAAGGGCACCGGCGGTGCGAACGCAACCGGCTCTTACCGCGGTAAGGGCGGCTCCGGCGCGCTGCTTTCCCGAACCCACGGCAAGCTCTCCCTCACCTCCGTAGCATCCGGTGGTGGCGCCGGCTACGGCGGCGGAGGCGCAGGCCTGAACATCTGGACCGTTGGCTCATACTACGAGGGCGTTTTCGGCCGTCAGGTGCAGTTCGAGGGCGAAGGCAACATCTACTCGCTCAGCGCCCTGAGCAGCGGCGGCGGCGCAGGCGGCAGCTACATTAACCACGAGGTGGTTTCTGACTTCGCTCTTGCCACCGCACAGAACGCAAACCCGACCGCGGGCGTGCGCTCCCCCGGTTCTGCAACGCTGTACGGCTGCACCGAGAACGCAACCCTGAACACCCCCATCACTGAGGGTGCCTAAGCTCTAGGTCGTCAATAAATGCGCCTCCCCGGAAGCTGATGCTCCGGGGAGGCACATTCATATGTGTGCTAGGTTTTTGGGTACAGAAAAGCTCGAAGGCGGCAACTGAATCAGTCGCCGCCTTCGAGCTTTATATCTCTAGGTTTTAGAGCTCTCGGCTTAGAGTTCCTGAGTACGGGGCATCCAGGAGGGGCGCTTCGCCTCGTACGCTTCAATAGCTTCGAGGTTCTGCAGGGTCAGACCAATATCGTCCAGACCCTCCATGAGGCGCCAACGCACGTAGTCGTCAATCTCGAAGGGAACAACCAGCGCACCCACGGTTACGGTCTTGGACTCCAGGTCAACGGTGATTTCGGTGCCGGGCTCGTGCTCCAGCGCCTTCCAGATCAGCTCGATATCGTCCTGTGCAACCTGCGCGGTAACCAGGCCCTGCTTGCCCGAGTTGCCGCGGAAAATATCGGCAAAACGAGCAGAAATAACGACCTTGAAACCGTAGTCGCGCAGCGCCCACACGGCGTGCTCACGCGAGGAACCGGTACCGAAGTCCGGGCCCGCAACCAGCACGCTACCGTGCTTGTAGGGCTCCTGGTTCAGGATGAACTCGGGGTCCTTACGCCAGTTAGCGAAGAGGGCGTCGTCGAAGCCGGTCTTGGTCACTCGCTTGAGGTAGACAGCGGGGATGATCTGGTCGGTGTCAACATTCGAAGAACGCAGCGGCACGCCAATGCCGGTGTGCTTAATAATGGGTTCCATAATGGCTCCTTAGCTATAGCGGCGTGCTAGGCCACGACGTCGGACGGTGCGGACAGGGTACCGCGCACAGCGGTTGCGGCGGCAACCACCGGGGAGACCAGGTGGGTGCGACCACCCTTACCCTGGCGGCCCTCAAAGTTACGGTTCGAGGTGGAGGCGCAACGCTCACCGGGCGCCAGCTGGTCGGGGTTCATGCCCAGGCACATGGAGCAGCCGGCGAAGCGCCAGTCGGCACCGAACTCCTTGAAGACCTTGTCCAGGCCTTCTGCTTCTGCCTGCGCGCGGACCTTCTGGGAGCCAGGCACGACCATCATGCGCACGTTCTCGGCGATGGTGCGGCCACGAACGATGTCCGCTGCGGCGCGCAGGTCCTCAATGCGGGAGTTGGTGCAGGAACCCAGGAAGACGACATCCACGGGGATTTCCTTCATGGGGGTGCCGGCCTTCAGGTCCATGTATTCGAGGGCGCGTTCTGCTGCGACCTTGTCGTTCTCGTCCTCGAAGTCGTCCGGGGAGGGAACGGCGTGGCTCAGCGGAATGCCCTGACCGGGGTTGGTACCCCAGGTGACGAAGGGCTCGAGCTCGTCAGCGTTGATGAAGATTTCCTTGTCGAAGACGGCGCCTTCGTCGGTGGGCAGGCTCTTCCAGTACTCGACTGCCTTGTCCCACTCTTCACCCTTGGGCGCGTGCTGGCGGCCCTTGATGTATTCGAAGGTGGTCTCGTCGGGGGCGACCATGCCGGCGCGTGCGCCCGCCTCGATGGACATGTTGCACATGGTCATGCGGCCCTCCATGGAGAGGGAACGGATCGCGGAGCCGCGGTATTCGAGCACGTAGCCCTGACCGCCGCCGGTACCGATCTGCGCGATGACAGCGAGGATGATGTCCTTTGCGGTCACGCCGGGCTTGAGGGTGCCTTCAACGTTGATTGCCATGGTCTTGAAGCGTGCCAGGGGCAGGGTCTGGGTCGCCATGACGTGCTCCACCTCGGAGGTGCCGATGCCGAACGCGAGAGCGCCGAACGCACCGTGGGTGGAGGTGTGGGAGTCGCCGCAGACGATGGTCATGCCGGGCATGGTCAGACCCAGCTGCGGGCCGACCACGTGCACGATGCCCTGTTCCTCGTCACCGAGGGAGTGGATGCGCACGCCGAATTCCTTGGCGTTGCGGCGCAGGGTCTCGATCTGGGTGCGGCTGGTCAGGTCGGCGATGGTGCCGAAGATGTTGTCGGTGGGGGTGTTGTGATCCTCGGTGGCGATGGTCAGGTCGAGGCGGCGCAGGGGGCGGTTCTCGATGCGCAGGCCTTCGAATGCCTGGGGGGAGGTCACTTCGTGCAGTAGCTGCAGGTCGATGTAGAGCAGGTCGGGCTTGCCGTTTTCACCGGGGACGACGACGTGTGCGTCCCAGACTTTTTCTGCCAGGGTGCGCGGACGGGTGCCCGCGGTGGTTGCGTTCTGTTCGCTAGTCATGCTTTCTCCTGCTTGATGCGTTCCTACGGTGGATGCGTTCGGTGTGGTGCGTGCCGCAAGTTTGCGGAGTTGAGGGGCGGATTATGTACCCGATGGGACCCTCAAATCGGTATTTCCCTGCGGCGTGTCGCATATTTTTTCACGGATTCTTAGCCTGTGAGACGGCTCAGAAACACCCCGAACTAGCGAGTGTTTTTATGTGGGTTTACTCTATGACTCCAGGGTAATTTTGCGGGATTATTCGCATTTTTTTGCGTCTTTTCGCATATTTCCACCCATAAACCCACACAAACACTTATTATGAAAAGTTCATAATTTATCCCGTAGGGGGTGATTCCATCTTCAGCTCTGCACCCCAAAGAGTCCATGAAGTCCGGGGTATCTTTCATATTCTGAGATAGAATATAAGAATGACTCCTTCCGCATCACGTTTTAACGCACACGGAATGCGTCACCCCAACGCATCCACACACCACAACGCACCGATTGTTGACCCCGTCAAGCCGCCCGAACACATGGCAGCCGACGAGCAGATGGTAGAGGTACACTCCCACGGCTCCTCCGGCGTTGGCGTGCTCGACAAGGCGACCCTCATTCTTGACTGCCTCGAGGCAGGCCCCGTATCCCTGGGCGACCTCGTCAAGGCAACCGGTTTGGCACGCCCCACCGCGCACCGCCTCGCCGTGGCGCTGGCTCACCACCGCCTCGTGGCCCGCGACGTGCAGGGACGCTTCATGCTCGGCCCCCGCCTGACCGAACTCGCATCCGCCACCATTTCCGATGAGCTCATCACGGTGGCAGACCCGATTCTGCAGAAGCTCAGCCTCGAAGCTGACGAGTCCACCCAGCTGTACCGCCGCCAGGGCGACTGGCGTGTATGCGCGGCAACCGCGGCACGACCCTCCGGCATGCACGAATCCATCCCGGTTGGCACCCAGCTGTCCATGCAGGCTGGTTCCGCCGCGCAGGTTCTGCTGGCTTGGGAAGACCAGAACCGCATTGTTGAAGGCCTGCGCGACGCCCACTTCAGCGCCGCCATGCTCGCGGCTGTGCGCCGCATCGGTTGGGCGCAGTCCGTGGGTGAGCGCGAGCGCGGTACCGCCTCGGTCTCTGCTCCGGTGCGTGCGCCCGGTGGCAAGGTGATTGCGGCAGTGTCTATCTCAGGCCCGATTGACCGCATGACCCGCCAGCCGAACCGCAACTACCCCGAGCTGGTCGTTAAGGCTGCCCAGGCGATTACGGACGGTCTGCGTGAGCTTGCGGCGTCTCAGCAGGCTCCCTGCGCTGAGAGTACTGAAGAAGACTAAGCTTCAGTAGCGTGTAGATCTAACGAAAAGAATCCCTCCCTGCCTCGTTTGAGGTGGGGAGGGATTCTTTTGTGTGCTCTTGCTTCTCGGAAGCTGGTCCGCTAGATGTCCAGCGCCTTACGGTAGGCGTTCAGGCGCTTTGCTTCCTGCTGTACCGGGGCGACCACGCAGGACTGCACTGCCTTCTCCACGCCGGTCTGCAGGCGACCTCGCAGCTTACGTGCGTAGTAGCGTGAACCCATGGCGGTAAGTAGCCTGCCCACACCCGCCGAGGCGATACCGAGCAGCACACCCAGCAGCAGAAGCAGGGTCGGCAGGGGCACCGGGGAGCCTTCGGGGGTCGGGGCGGGCGGCAGTTGAATCTGCAGGTACGCCATGCCGGAAATCAGGGTCAGCCAGCCGACGCCTACCAGGGCGCTCAGTAGCGCGATCCACTGCAGGGCGTTGAAGATGACCCAGGGGGCGCGGGTGCGGCCCAGACCGTAGTCGATGCGCACCATGTCGCGTTCGAGCAGTTCGGGTAGCTCCGCCTCGCGGGAGAGGGCGGCTTCCTTCATGCTGCGTTTCCACGGTTCGTCGATGCGCGCCGCCATCTGCTTGCTATATTGGCGAACAGCGTTTGCCATGCCTGCCTTCTGCGCGGCGCTCAGCGGGGGTAGCGAGGATGCCACCAGCTCGGGTGCGTTCTCGCTATCGGAACCGAGCATACCAGCGGACTTCTCGGCCTTAGATGCACTCTTCGTTTCCTCTTGCTGCCCCAGGTGTAGGCGGCGCAGGGGGTCAGCCTTCAGGCGGCTCATCCAGCGGGTGAGGATCCAGCCGGTGTGCTGACCCGCGGCGCGGCGGTAGGAGGCGGTTGCCGCCTCCAGAACCTGCTCTGCCTGGCTGGAGGTGTAGCATGCCTTCACGAGCTTCTGCTCCGCTTCGAGGGCGTAGGCTCCGGCGAGTACGGTCCCCTCTCCCCCGGCGTAGGTGCGCAGCTGGGAGGCGGTGGCGTGCAGCTGCGCGTCGGTTCGCTGCAGGGATAGGCTCTTGGCGGCGGCTACCTGGGCGAGCAGGTCGCGGAGCACGTCCACGCCCTCACCGGTTCGCGCAGAGACGGCGATGGGTGCGGCGAGCAGGTGCGCTTCGGTACCCTCAGCCTGGAGCAGGCGGGTGAGGGAGGCGAGCACGGCGGGCACCTCGGCGGGTGCGAGCTTGTCCGCCTGGTTGAGCACGCAGAGTGCCTGCGCGCCGGAGGCGGCAAGCGGCACCATGAAGTCGCGGTGGATGACGGCGTCGGCGTACTTTTGGGGGTCGACAACCCAGATGAGTACGTCCACGTAGCGCATCATGCGGGCGGCGAGGTCGCGGTTGGTGGTGGTGACAGAGTCGAAGTCGGGCATGTCCAGCAGGATGAGGCCGCCGGTACGGGTGCGCATTTCGCCGCGTCTGCCTACTGCGCGGCGGATGCGGTTGAAGAGTCCGGGTGCCGGTTCGGTGACGGCGTTGGGTGCCGCCACTCCCCCGGCTACTTTATTGTTTCCGCCTGCTTTATTGTTTCCGTCTGCTTCGTTACCCTCGGTTGCCTCTCCTTCGGCGGCGAGCGCCTGAGTTTGCGGGTAGACGCGCTTGTCGATGCCGAGCCAGTCAAGTAGCTCTTCGCTGCCTTCTGCCTCCCAGATTGCCGCCTGCACGGTGGAGGTGGTCGGGCGTGTGGGCGCGGAGAGGGCAATGTTCTGCCCGGCGATGGCGTTGAAGAGCGTGGATTTGCCACTGCCGGTCGCACCGAAGAAACCGATGACGGTGTGTTCGGTGGAGAGTTCGCGGCGCTGGCTGAGGCGTTCGAGGGTTTCGGCGGCGTCGAGCAGCACGGTTTCGGGGACTCGTCCTTCGCCGTAGCTGATGGCGTCCTTCAGGGATGCGACGGAGCGCGCGAAGGGCGAGGTCGCCACGGCGGGGGTGGCGCCTCGCTCGGTGTTGCGCCCATTAGTATTGCGCTCGGTGTTCTCGAGTTTATTCTCGGGGGTAGTCATAGTGCGTTATTTCTTCGTCTGTGGTGCGGGGTGCCTGTCCGGAGTGGTTTAGCGGGCAACCGTGCCGTTAGTGTGGGCTGCGGCTTGGCGCTGTGTGGTTTGACGCTGTGTGGTTTGACTCTGCGCGCTCATTTCTGCGGCGATGTTCTGCACCTGCTCGGCGGCGCGGTGAATGTCCTCGGCATCAGCCTGCGGGTCGGTTTCTTCGAGTACGGCAGTGAAGGGTTGAGCATGTTCGGTGAGCAGATCTGCCATGCGTTCGAGCAGGTCGGTGCGGGCGCGGGTTGCCATGCGGCGCACCGCGTCTTCACCGAAGATGGACTCGAGCAGCTTGGTGCCGACCACGCCGCTACCGCCGGCAATACCCGCCTCAATACCGGTGATGCCGCCGGTGAGGCTGAACGCGGCGACCATGAGCATCACGGCGGTGGCGTTCACGCCCAGGGAGAGGAAGCGGGCGCGTTTGCGCTTGTCGGCGCCTTCTTCGCGGATCATTTCGAGGACGGAGCCCTGCCAGAGGCGAATCTGTTCGGCAACGGCTGCGGAGAAGATGTCCTCGGCGGACTGCACTTCGCCCTTCGCTTCGTTGCCCTTCACCTCACCGTTTGCGCCTGCGTTCTGTTCGGGTGCGGTGGAGACAGCCTGCGGCGCAACAGAAACAGCCTGCGGCGCATCCAGGCGCGCCAGCAGGGAGCGTCCGGCGCGGCTGGCACGCCAGCGGGTGCGGGTGTTTTCGGAGGCGCGGGCGGCCGCATCCAGCACGACGGCGTGGATGCCGCTTTCGAGGGCGTCCTCTACCTTCTGGGCGGCGGCGGGCTGGCCGCGCAGGGCGGAGCCGACGCGGTCGCGCAGGCGGCCGATGGTGCTGTCGAGGGAGCGGAAGAAGTCGCCGGTTCCCACGAAGTCGTGCCAGCGCGAGAGCACTTCGCCGCGTAGCAGGGAGCCGTCGGAGAGGGCACCGTCGATGGTGGTCAGCGCGTCCTCGTATTCTTCGGCGGCGATGGTGGCAAGCGACTGGTGTGCCGCCTGCTGGCGTGCCTGTTCGGCGGCGAGTACCTGCAGGTTTCCGGCGAGGGTGTCGACGGCACCGGCGAGGGTCTGCCGGGCGATGGCGGCGCGGGCGGGTGCGTCGGCGCCGAGTTCGCGGATCCACAGGGTCAGCGGTGCGAGGCTGACGGGGGCGAGCATGCCCTTTTCGTCGCGAGGCTGTTCGGTGACGGTGTGAATCAGTACAGCGTGGATTCCCGCCTCGTCGAGCATGCGTCGCAGGTCGTTTTCGATGGCTTCTTCGTCACCTTCGGGCACGCGGTTGAGCACCACGGCAATTGCGATGGAGCGTGCGGCGGCTTCGTGGAGCAGTTCCCAGGGCACGGCGTCGGCGTAGCGGTTGGCGGTGGTGACGAAGAGCCACAGGTCTGCAGCGGAGAGCAGCTCCTTAGCGAGGGTGCGGTTTTCCTCGGAGACGGAGTCGATATCGGGTGCGTCAATGAGCGCGATGCCCTGCGGTAGCGCCGAGGTAGTAATAGGAATGAGGGCGCGCGCAATCTTCGGGTCGAGGCCGGGTAGTGCCTGCGATCCGGCGTTCATGCCGGAGGTGCGGGTACGCGGCAGGGTGGGCAGGAAGCGTTCGGGTGACAGTGCCGCCTCGTCTTCTGCGCGGTGCAGGAGCACGGGGTGGCGGGTGGTCGGTCGAATCGCGCCGGACTGGGTGAGCTGTTCGCCGAGCAGAGTGTTGACGAGGGTGGATTTACCGGCGCCAGTGGAGCCGCCGACCACGATGGTGAGGGGGTTGTCGACGCTGGCGCTGCGCGGCAGGATGTAGTCGTCGAGTTGGCGCGCCATGGCTGCGAGCAGGGTGCGTGCGGAGGCGGTGCCGTGCTCTGCGGTGCCGTCGTGGGTGACGGCGTAGGGGGTGCCGGGGGTTTCGCCAGCTTCTACGTCGAGCGGGAGGGGGATTCGAGTGAGCAGTTCGCGAGCTGCTTTGAGCTGCGCATAGTCGGTGGTAGTCACAGCGCTATTGTCCCATAGGGTGCACCAGCTTCATGCCATGTTTGGGTGTTGGCACGGTCGCGTTGTGGCTAGGTTGTGCGGTTGGGGGCGTTGAGGCTGTGTGAGGGGCTATTTCTGATAGGTGTTTGGACAACCTGAAGAGGTTGAAATACTACTTGCACACCGCGTGCAACAACTCCAATTTATGATTTATTCATAAGAAGAGTAGGTGGGAAAATCCTTGAGTTTCCGCGGGAAAAAAGCACATTTTAATGCGGTTACCCGGAACACATTGGTACGTTTTATAACCCGCATAAAACGGGCAAATATTAAGATTTGATAACTTTTTACCTTTAAGCGCAGATATGGTCATTGCGGACCTGAAAGTACGCTTAGAATCGTTGAGCACGACAACCAGGCAGGTCATAACCCACACCGAACCCCCAGGAGGTTTCTGACCTGCCCTTTCTATCGCATCCGTACTCACCGCGGTATGCCACACCCATCGGGAACGCTCACCGACCCCTCACGCAGCTGCAATCAACTGCCGTTGAGGTTCACTGCATCCGAGCTACCCGTTACTGCCTGCCCGTCTTTACTCTTGCGAAAGGTTGCGTATGTTCGGTTCGCTGTCACGTCGCCATCTTCTTGCTCTTTCTTCCGGAGCAGCATTGAGTGCACTCACAAGCGCCTGCAGTCCCAGCGCAGTTTCTCGCCCTCAACCACTCACTAACCCTTCCCCTACTAAGGCTGATCCTCAGAGCTCCCAGACCAAATCTGCGACCACCACGCGCAGCATTACGCACACCGAGCCCCTGCCCGCATCGGCTCTGGATGGTCGCGGACCGGCTCTTCTGCCGGATCAGTTCTTTGAGCGTTCCGGGAATTTCTCAAACGGCACTCTGAGCCATCGAGCTGTCAATGTCCCCCGCCCCACCATGCCCCCGGAGGCTAAAGAGCGCACCGTCGAGGGCCTGCACGCCTTTCTGCAGTACTGGGGTGCGGCGCAGAACTACATGCTCCTCACCGGCGATACCGACCCTTTCATGGGTCTGCCCGGTCAGGAGCACTTTAGCAACATGGCGCAGATGTACCGCGATATCTACCGCTACAACATTGGCTGGCTGGTCTCTAAGAACAACCACCCCATGTGCATTAACCTGAGCTCCCCGCAGCCGGTGCCCGCTACCGAGCAGGACGTCTACTGCTGGAAGGCGACCCTGAAGGTGGACGAGAACGCGTTCTTGTTCAACCATGAGACCCGTCAGCGTGAGCAGCTCACCGGTATCTACGGCAGCAATCAGAAGGCGGATGCTTACGTCTACTTTGGTGAAGAGGGCTGGCAGATGCTGGAGGATCCGAAGTCTTCCCCGAGTGCTACCGCCACCCCTGCGGCTACCGCTGAACCGTCCGCGAATATTCCGAGTGCGCACCCGACCCCGAATGAGGGCACCCCTTCTAAGGCGGCTCGTTATATTCGAGGCTCAGCCTAAAGCTTCTTTACATCCGTGCCTCAAAGAACCCGTCATATTGGGTGATATGAGGCACGGATGAGGGCTTTTATTTGTGTGCCACGCGTGAAATCTATAGGCTAGGGCTAGATGAGGTCCGCCCATTTTTGCCTCAATACGCGTCTACTCGCCCTGCGGGTGACTGCTTCGCGCCCTCCTGTAGGGGCGTGATGTTAGGCTGAGAATTGGAGCGTGAGCTCTTCACTTATCACCGATACTTCCGCATCACAGCACATTCAAGGGGATCACTATGATTCACAGCCGCCGCCACTTTATTGCGCTTACGGGCACCGCCGCCCTGGGTGCGATGCTTGCCGCTTGCGGTTCCAAAAAGACTGCGGAGGCGACTGCCTCCCCCACTGCTTCCGCTTCGATTGCGGGTGCCTACGACAATCTGTCGGGCGAGCTGAAGTGGACTAAGTACATTGCGGGTAACGGTGCAGCCCCGATGAGTAGCACCGACCCGGAAACCGGTCAGGTGTACACGATTGAGCCGACTGCCGGCCCGGCAAGCGTTGATTCTAAGGCGAGTGCCGTGCCCATCCCGATTGAGGATGAGAGTATGTACGACAAGAACGCCCGCGGTCTGCGCGCCACTTTCGCGTATTTTGCGGCGGCGGTGAACTATGCCCGCATGACCGGTGACCCCGGTCCTGCTCTGCAGGTGGTTCAGGCTCAGAACTCTACCGACCGTGCGGCGCTGGAGAAGCTGCGTGCGTTCTATGCGCCCGGCACGAACTGGCTGGTGGGCGGCGAGTGGACGTTCCGTCTGACCGATAAGCAGCCGACGACCCGCGGCACGAAGTATTCGTGGGCGTGCACCGTAACTCAGGCGCACGGTATGCAGGTTGAGAAGGCGACCAATACGACCAAGCCTCTGGAAGACACTGAGGCACAGGAGATTAAGGCTCTCTACGCTGAGTACGATGAGGAGGCGAAGCGCTGGTTGGTGATTGCGCCTCAGCAGTACGATCCCGCATTGACCCCGAAGCCGACGCAGACTCCGCGTGCGCATCCTTCCTCGACCTATACCCCGACGGTAACTGATGACAGCACCGTGGCAGCTAATGCTGGCGCACACACCGGCGCGAATACTTCGGGTAACGGCGCGGCTCAGGGCACTGCTCAGAATGGTGCCGCGCAGAACGGTGGTGCGCAGGCTCCTGCCGCCCAGAACGGTTCCCATCAGTACACTGGCTCCCAGAACGGTGGTGCCGGTCAGGGGTCTGCTGGTCAGGGTGGCGCGGCTCAGGCTCCTCAACCTGCCGCTACCCAGGCGCCTGCGGCTCCCGCGCAGCCTGTGGCGACTCAGCCTGCAGCTGCGACGGCTCAGCCGAGCGCAGCGCCCGGTGCCCCTGATGCGGGCGGTGTAGCTGGCGGTGTAAATGCTCCCGGCGCTGAGGCACCCGGCGGTATTCCTGGTGAAGGCGCACAGTAGCCCCTCCCCCTATAGACGATGAACGCGTCCCTCTTTCACCCCATCCGGTGCGATACTCCCGCTGGTTCCACTGAGTTCACTGGCGGCGGTAAGTTCGCTGATGGGCGGCATATCACGCTCCTATGAGCGCTGGTACGCACGGGTGTGAAGGCGGGGGCGCGTTATACTTAGGACTGTCTCTAGAGGGATGTCCGCGTGTGATATCCACTCGTCGAGGCGTTCTCTCACTCGTCTCTCACCTGAGATTCTCATTCGAAAGGTATTCCGTGGCGCTTTTCCCCATGACCTCCGGGCTTCCCAGTTCCACTACCGGCGTCAGCCGCCGTTCTGCTCTGCGTTACGCGGGTGCGGGCGTTGCGGGCGTGTCTTTGAGCGCCCTGCTGGTTGCGTGCGGCGGTGGTTCTTCTTCTAGCGAGAACGCTGATGCGGATACCCCTCAGATTTCCCCCTCTGCCTCTTCACGCACTGACTTTAGCGGCGAGGTAACCTTCGACAACTATGAGAAGAAGGGCACTTTCGTTCCGGCGACCGAGTCTGCTCCCGCGCAGAACGTGCCGGTCCCGAAGCGCCCGGTGAGCGCAACGGAGAACTCGGTGCAGGGTCTGTACGATTCGATTGCGTTCGTGTATGCGGCGATTAACTACCTGGTATTGACCGGTGATGCGGCTCCGCTGCGTGAGTCGAAGGCTGATGAGAAGTTCGTTGCATCGTTCTCTTCGTTCATGGATGAGTCGAATGAGAGTTCGCAGGTGCGTAACTGGTTTGTGTCGCCGAAGGTGACGATGTCTGCGTTCACTGCTGTTCCGACCCTGGTGAAGAAGAGCGTGCAGTGGACTTTCGACCTGGTGATTGATTTGGGTCCGACCGTTGTGGTTGAGGGCGCTCCTGCGGAGATGTCTGAGAAGGTTCGCCGCACTGAGCGTGGCCTGGTGGTTACCGGTGTGCGCCACGATAATGATTGGACTTTGACTATTCAGGATGAGTATGAGGCGCAGGCTTCGGCTCAGCCTAAGAATGGTGGCACTAACGGTGGCGGCGCTAACGGCGGTAATGCTGGCGATTCCGGTAACTCCGGCAATGGCGGCAATTCTAATGGTGACAACCTTTAAGCCCTCAGATGGATGAGGCATCATGCCCTAACTCGCACTCGGGTTAGGGCATGATTTGTTTTACTCTGGTAGTAACGAGCTTTCCTGGATTCAAGGTTTTTCTCTTATGTCTTCTTTTTCTCAGTCTTCTCTCTCTCGCCGCTCCCTGCTGCGCCTGGGTGTGGGCGTTTCTGCTGTTGCCGGTTCTGCGGCGCTGTTGAGCGCTTGCGGTTCGGGTGGCTCTAGCCAGCAGTCTGGTTCTCAGGGCGGTAGCCTGAACGGTTCGAAGTCGAGCGCTAACCCGAATGGGTACAGCGATGATGGTCAGAACTATTCGGGTCTGGTGGAGTACACCCACTATGAGGGCACGCTGAATTATGAGCAGGGCACGGTGGAGCATCCGCCGCGTAACGCTCCGAAGCCGAAGGTGAGTGATGCTCTGTCGGCGAATACGGTGACGGGTTTCCATGAGGCGATTGCTTATTTTGCAGCGGCTATGGATTACCTGGTGAAGACCGGTAACACGGATGCGTTCTCGACCGGTATTCAGCTGTCGTCGAAGACTCGCTCTGAGGTGGATGCCCTGTCGGCTTCTATTCTTGCGGGTGTGGAGAAGGGGTCCTGGTATGTGAATCCGTCGGCTTCCTATGCGCTTTCGAGTGCGCAGCCGTCCATTATGAGTGATGGCAACCTGCTGTTTAAGGGCAAGTACACCCTGGACTTCGGTACGGAGGCGGTGGCTGAGGGCAAGATCCAGCCGGTGGTTACCTCCGCGAGCGCTTCTGCTGAGCCTTCTGAGGATGCGCTGGTGTCTGACGCGGCATCCCCCACTGCTTCTGCCACGGCTTCTGCGGCGGGTCCGGCTTCTCAGGTGACGGTTCAGGAGTGCGATTTCCGCGGCCGCTACCATGCTGATTCTAAGATGTGGGAGCTGAGCGTGGCGTACGGTGCCACTGTTCAGGGAGGTACCGCCCAGGGAGGCGCATCCACCGCGAGTGCTGCGGCGTCTGGCGCGGCATCCGGTTCGGCTTCTGCTTCTGCCGCCGCTTCTGCTGAAGCTTCCACTGAGGCGTCCGCCACTTCCGCGGCGTCATAGTTCGTCATAACGCTTTTATCTGCGAGGCGCTTCTCACGCTTCGTCCACTCAACTCTGTATCCTGTTGGGTTTGCGGCTAAACTGGTTGCAATCACCGACTGACTGAAAGGTATCACTATGTCCGAGAACCTGACCCGCCGCGCGGCGCTGGGCGTACTGGGCGTCAGCTCCATGGCTTTGCTGGCGGCTTGTGGCTCTAAGGCTACTTCTGAGGCGTCTGCTTCCGCTTCTGGCTCTGAGAGCGCTTCTGCTGCTGCTTCTGAGTCTGCTACCGCTTCGCCCTCTGCTTCTGCATCGGCGTCTGCTTCCCCTTCCGCTTCTGCTTCGGCTTCGGCTACTGCAACGAACTCTCCGCTGCCTAACGACAATAAGGATTACAGTGGCGTAGCGAAGCTGGAGAAGATGGAGGATCACGGCGAGTACCAGCCGGGTAATGCTGAGCACCCGCCGCAGAACGTGCCGTCCCCGATTGTTCCGGAGGCTATGCACCAGAATTCGGTGGCTGGCTTCGCGGCGGCTCTGGCGTACTTCGGTGCGGCGTTTGAGTACCTGCTGCGTACCGGCGATATGCACTACATGAACGAGGTCAGCACCGACCAGGAGACCCTGGCGGCGATGAAGAAGTACGCGGACTCCACCAAGGCCGGTATTGATGAGAAGAAGACCTGGTACGTGAACCCGACCGCTACCCTGACTATTGGTACTAAGCAGCCGGTTCTGGCTCAGGGCGCGTACAACTGGACCGTGACGTTGAACGTGGACCTGGGTGAGAAGCTGTTCAAGGACGGCAAGGAGCAGACCGTGGCGGCTGATAAGCGTCACGTGAAGATGTTCGGTGAGGCTGTTGGCCGCTACCTGAACAACAAGTGGGATCTTCACATGGACATCAACTAGTCCTCTGAGGCTGGTTTTCTCCCCCGCTTTTAGCGTTGTGCCGTCTCAGGATGCGGTTTTCTACTGTTTTTTCCATTGATGGCAATAAAATTTGTGGCTCCAGCTTGCGGTGAACGGAGTTCACCACTACTCTTATATACAGAGGTTGTCTTTTGGGCTACATAATGTTTCTAGAGAGCGCCGCACATTCATCATCCTTTGTCGAGAAAGGGTTTGTGCGGCGCTTTTCTGTACCCTCTTTCTGAACCTCGTTCCTTGAGGTTTTTCTCTGGCATTATTACGAACTGTGACCGCAGGTTTAAACCTGCCGCCGGTGAGTAGTAGAGTTGCCACGTAACCGATTATTCATTGCGGAGACCCCATCGCGGCTGGCCTCCCCCCAAGCTCATGAAGGAGCACCCCATGGCAAAGATTCTCAACAGCATTGTTGAAGCAACCGGCCAGACCCCCCTGGTTAAGCTGAACCGACTGGACGAGGGTCTTCCCGGTAACGTAGCGGTCAAGCTTGAGTTCTACAACCCCGCTGGTTCGGTTAAGGACCGTATCGGTCGCGCCATCATTGACGCTGCTGAGAAGTCGGGTGCGCTGAAGCCCGGCGGCACCATTGTTGAGGGCACTTCCGGTAACACCGGTATTGCGCTGGCTATGGTGGGTGCTGCTCGCGGTTACCGCGTCATCCTGACCATGCCGGAGACCATGTCTGCTGAGCGTCGCGTGCTGCTGCGCGCTTACGGTGCTCAGATTGTGTTGACCCCGGGTACCGAGGGTATGCGCGGCGCTGTGGAGAAGGCTAAGGAAATCGTTGCGACCACCGAGAACGCTATCCTGGCGTCCCAGTTCTCCAACGAGGCGAACCCCACCATTCACTACAACACCACCGGCCCCGAGATTTGGGAAGCAACCGACGGTAAGGTCGACATTTTCGTGGCGGGTATTGGCACCGGCGGCACCATCTCCGGTACCGGTAAGTACCTGAAGGAGCAGAACCCGAACGTTAAGGTTGTTGCGGTTGAGCCGAAGGACTCCCCGCTGCTCTCCGAGGGTCGCGTTGGTCCCCACAAGATTCAGGGCCTGGGCGCTAACTTCGTTCCCGACACCCTGGACCGCGGCATCTACGATTCGGTGACTCCGGTCAGCGCTGAGGACGCTATGCGCACCTCCCGCCTGCTGGCTACCCAGGAAGGTATTCTGGGCGGTATTTCTTCCGGTGCGGCTGTGTGGGCTGCTCTGGAGGAGGCTAAGAAGTCTGAGAACAAGGACAAGCTGATTGTGGCTATCGTTCCCGACTTCGGTGAGCGTTACATCTCTACCGCTCTGTACGAGGATATCCGCGGCTAATAGGCCCCGGTCTTCGGCACCCCTCCCCGTGAGGCCGCCATCTAGAACAGTACGCAGTGTTCGACGCTCCGTCCCGGTTGCATGCCGGGGCGGAGCGTTTGCGTTTTCCCGCGATACTCCCCCGCTGAGACCCGCCCGAGCCCGAATATTACGTTCCGCACGCAATTGTGACCGAGATGTTAAAGAGAGCACTCACTATGACGACGACAGAGTTCGGGAATAGGTGAATGAGCACCGTTGTTGGTACCTTTGGAAAGGTCGCATACACAGAGCGCGACCGATGAGGGAAAGGGAACCCATGAGTTTTATTGCGCGTCTGCGTGAAGATATTGAGAACGTCCGCCAGCACGACCCTGCTGCGCGCGGCGCTGTCGAGATTGCGCTGAACTATTCGGGTATGCACGCGATTTGGGTTCACCGTCTGACCCATAAGCTCTGGCAGAAGGATGAGACGAAGGCTCTGGCTCGTACTCTCTCGCAGTTTGCTCGTTTTCTGACCGGTGTGGAGATTCACCCCGGTGCGACCATTGGCCGCCGTTTCTTCATTGATCACGGCATGGGCATTGTCATTGGTGAGACCGCTGAGGTTGGTGACGACGTGATGCTGTACCACGGCGTGACCCTGGGCGGTCGCTCCCTGGAGAAGGTGAAGCGTCACCCCACCATTGGTGACCGTGTGACCATTGGTGCCGGTGCTAAGGTACTGGGTCCGGTGGTTATTGGTGCCGATAGCGCTATTGGTGCGAACGCCGTGGTCGTCAACGATCACCCCGCTGATTCGATTATTACCGGCATTCCGGCGAAGCATCGCCCGCGTACCCCGGAGAAGAAGAAGCCGCTGGTGGACGCTGTGGAGTATATTGACCCCGCCATGTGGATTTAGCGCTTGGCAAGCGTTTTGAGGCGGTAGAGGCGCACCTGGCGGCTTCTCACGAGGCTCCGCGCTCCTCACCGGGCTCCGCAGGTCTTCTCCCCTGCTATACGCCCCTCAAGATACCCCTGAGGCATCTCGGGGGTGCCCCATCAAGACATAACGAAAGCCCGCCTTCGACCGGATTCTCATCCAGCCGAAGGCGGGCTTTGACGTATTCAGCTACGTGAGCTTAGTGAACGTGAATGTCCGCTGCGTTCACCTCGGAACGGTCACCGCTCCACATGGTGTGGAAGGCGCCCTCTTCGTCAATACGACCGTAGGTGTGCGCACCAAAGAAGTCACGCTGACCCTGAATCAGGGATGCGGGCAGGCGGTCGCGGCGCAGGCCGTCGTAATAGGACAGTGCGGAAGCGAACACCGGCACGGGGATGCCCAGTGCGGTTGCCTTAGCCACCACGCGACGCCAGGAAGGAACGAGCTCCTCCATGAGGTTCTTGAAGGCGGGGGCCAGCAGCATGTTTGCGGGTGCTTCGCCTGCGTAGGCAGCCATGATGTCGCCCAGCAGCTCGGCGCGGATGATGCAGCCTGCACGCCACAGCGATGCGATGGTGTCCAGCTTCAGATCCCAACCGTATTCCTTGCCTGCGCGGGTGAGCAGGTCCATGCCCTGTGCGTACGCAACGAGCTTGGATGCGAAGAGTGCGCGGCGCACATCCTCAACGAACTCGGGGTCGCCTGCACCGATGCCGGTGGTTGCGATCAGGCCTGCGGGCAGTTCGCGCTGTGCCTGCTCGCGCTGCTCACGCTCGGAGGAGGAGAGAGCGCGTGCGAACACGGACTCTGCGATAGCGGAGACGGGGGAACCGAGATCCAGGCCAGTCTTAGCGGTCCACAGGCCGGTACCCTTCTGGCCCGCTGCGTCAACGATAACGTCGACCAGGGGCTTGCCGGTCTTTGCGTCTACCTGTGCGAGCACCTCAGCGGTGATTTCGATCAGGTAGGAGCTCAGGTCGCCTTCGTTCCAGGTCTTGAAGATTTCTGCCTGCTGTGCCGGCTCAATGCCTGCGATGGAGCGCAGAATGTCGTAAGCTTCGCCAATCACCTGCATGTCGGCGTACTCGATGCCATTGTGGACCATCTTCACGAAGTGACCCGCACCGTCGGTGGAGATCCATGCGCAGCAGGGTGCGCCGTCCTGCGGTGCCTTCGCTGCAATCTTTTCGAGCAGCGGGCCCAGGTGCTTGTAGGACTCTGCGGAGCCGCCGGGCATCATGGAGGGGCCCCAGAGAGCGCCCTCTTCACCGCCGGAGACGCCAACGCCCACGAAGTGCAGGCCCTTTTCAGCCAGGGCGTGCTCGCGACGGATGGTGTCGGGGAAGTGGGAGTTACCGCCGTCAATAATGATGTCGCCCTCATCGAGCATGGGGGTGAGCTGCTCGATAACAGCGTCGACGGGTGCGCCCGCCTTGACCATAATCAGGATGCGGCGGGGAGACTCGAGGGAGTCGACGAGTTCCTGCAGGGACTCGGTGCGGATGAAGTCGCCGTCTGCGCCGTGCTCAGCCAGCAGTGCGTCGGTCTTCTCTACGGAACGGTTGTGCAGTGCCACGGTGTAGCCGTTACGTGCCAGGTTGCGGGCGAGGTTTGCGCCCATGACAGCAAGGCCGGTGACACCAATCTGTGCCTTCTTGTTTTCAGTCATGTATATAAGGATACGCGCTGAGGGCAGGCTATATATAGGTGGAGTGCACTTTTATGCTCTGAAGAGTCGCCCTTCTCACTCCTGGAGAAATATAGCGCGTGGAGAAAGTGCTTAGAACGGAAAAACCCCGGTACCTTGCGGTACCGGGGTAATTGGTGGGTCCTACCGGGATCGAACCGATGACATCCACGGTGTAAACGTGGCGCTCTACCAGCTGAGCTAAAGACCCGTAGCTCTCACTGTTTCGTTTGACGACCCAGTGGCGAACACAAGAAAAAACTATACGGACTTTCGATATGACATGCAAATCCACGGAGCGTGTTCTATGTCTCAATATTTTTTTCCTTTTCCCACTGCACCCCACACCAAGCCACACCAAGCCATAGTTGACACTCTCCCCTCAGATGGGTCACACCCCTTCGTTCCGCACCATTCCGCCACCCCCACCATTCCGCGCCATTTAGGTGCAAAAAGACCCTAACTAGTACTTTTGATGCGTATTTTTCCCACTCAGATAGTCACAATGCGAAACCCACATCACAAAAACCCTCATTTGAGACCAAGAGAGGCGCCTTTAGGTCTAAGATAGTAGAGATAAGAAGCGATGTGGGTCTTACGGACCTATAGCGCTTAAACACAAAGATTGTTCGACAACGCAACAACGCGCGGCGGGCGATCTCACAACCGCACAGAAGAGAGGTTGGATTAGTTTGGCTAACGTACCGAACGAGCACTCCCTGAGCACCCTTCTCGATGGCTTCAAGGACATCGACGTAGAAGAGACCCAGGAGTGGGCCGAGTCCCTCGAGGACCTTATCAAGACTCACGGCACTGAGCGTGCAGAGTACATCCTTCGCGCACTGCTCAAGGAGGCTGGCGCAAAGGGCGTTAAGGTCCCGACTCTGGTCAAGACCGACTACATCAACACCATCCCCGCCGACCAGCAGCCCGAGTACCCCGGTGATGAGGAACTCGAGCGCCAGTACCGCGCATGGATTCGTTGGAACGCAGCAATCATGGTTCAGCGTGCCCAGAAGAAGGGCATCGGCGTTGGCGGTCACATCTCCACCTTCGCAGGTGTGGCTGACCTCTACGAAATGGGCCAGAACCACTTCTTCCGCGGCCGTAACCACCCCGGTGGCGGTGACCAGGTCTTCTTCCAGGGTCACTCCTCCCCCGGTGTCTACTCCCGCGCATTCGTTGAAGGCGTCCTGAGCGAAGAGCAGATGGACGGCTTCCGCCAGGAGAAGACCAAGGGCGCAGACGGTATTCCTTCGTACCCGCACCCCCGTTGCATGCCCGAGTTCTGGCAGTTCCCGACCGTTTCCATGGGTCTGGGCCCCCTGAACGCAATCCACCAGGCATCCTTCAACAAGTACCTGCACAACCACAAGATCAAGGACACCTCCGAGCAGCACGTCTGGGCATTCCTGGGCGACGGCGAAATGGACGAGCCCGAGTCGCGTGGTGCACTGCAGCTGGCTGCAAACGAGCACCTGGACAACCTGACCTTCGTCGTCAACTGCAACCTGCAGCGTCTGGACGGCCCCGTTCGCGGTAACGGCAAGATTGTTCAGGAGCTCGAGGGATTCTTCCGCGGCGCAGGCTGGCACGTCATCAAGGTCCTGTGGGGCTCCGACTACGACGAGCTGCTCAAGAAGGACAAGAGCGGCAAGCTCATCCAGCTGATGAACGAGACCCTCGACGGTGACTACCAGACCTTCCGCGGCGAAGACGGCGGCTACATCCGTGAGCACTTCTTCGGCAAGTACCCCGAGACCAAGGAACTGGTTGCAGACCTGACCGACGAGCAGATCTTCAACCTGCGCCTGGGTGGCCACGACGACAAGAAGCTCTACGCAGCCTACAAGGAAGCTATGGAGACCAAGGGCAAGCCCACCGTCATCCTGGCACAGTCCATTAAGGGTGCGGAGCTCGGCCCGTTCTTCGAGGCACGTAACTCCACCCACCAGATCAAGAAGTTCACCATGGAAGCACTGAAGGGCTTCCGTGACCACCTGAACATCCCCATCTCCGACGAGGAGCTGGAGAAGGATCTGTACAACCCGCCGTACTACCTGCCCGAGGCAAACCACCCGGCACTGCAGTACATGCAGGCACGCCGTAAGGAACTCGGCGGTTACATCCCCGGCCGTGCAAACACCCAGCCTGAGATTATCCTGCCCGAGTCCAAGGTCTACGCACAGACCAAGAAGGGCTCCGGCAAGCAGACCGCTGCTACCACCATGGCGTTCGTCCGCCTGATGAAGGACCTCATGCGCGTGAAGGGCTTCGGTCACCGTATCGCTCCCATCACCCCCGATGAGGCACGTACCTTCGGTATGGACTCCTTCTTCCCCTCGGCTAAGCTGTACAACCCCAACGGCCAGAACTACGTGCCCGTTGACCACCAGCTCATGCTCACCTACACCGAGTCCCCCGAGGGCCAGATTGTTCACGTGGGTATTAACGAGGCAGGCGCAACCGCTGCATTCATCGCTCTGGGTTCGTCCTACGACACCCACGGCGAGCCGATGATTCCGATCTACATCTTCTACTCGATGTTCGGCTTCCAGCGTACTGGCGACTCCTTCTGGGCTGCTGCCGACCAGCTGTGCCGCGGCTTCGTCATCGGTGCAACCGCAGGTCGTACCACCCTGTCCGGTGAGGGCCTGCAGCACGCTGACGGTCACTCCCCGATTCTGGCGTCCACTAACCCGGCGTTCAAGATCTACGACCCGGCTTACGGCTACGAGATTGCTCACATCGTGGAGCGCGGCATCGAGCAGATGTACGGCACCAAGGACGAAGACCACAACGTCATGTACTACCTGACCGTGTACAACGAGCCGATTCACCAGCCTGCTGAGCCGGCAAACGTTGACGTTGAGGGCATCATCAAGGGTATCCACAAGATTAGCGAGTCCCCGCTGACCTCCGGCCCCAAGGCACAGCTGCTGGCATCCGGCGTTGCTGTTCCGTGGGCTGAGAAGGCTCAGCAGCTGCTGGCTGAGGACTGGGGCGTCTCCGCAGACGTCTGGTCTGTCACCTCGTGGACCGAGCTGCGCCGCGACGGCATTGCCGCTGAGGAAGAGGCTCTGCTGAACCCGAACCAGCCCGCTCGCGTTCCTTACGTGACCCAGAAGCTGGCTGGCGCTGCTGGCCCGATCGTCGCGACCACCGACTTCACTTCGGAGGTTCCCGACCAGATCCGCCAGTTCGTTCCGAACGACTTCGCAACCCTGGGTGCTGACGGCTTCGGCTTCGCAGACACCCGCCCGGGTGCACGTCGCTTCTTCCACATCGATGCAGAGTCGGTTGTTGTCCGCACCCTGCAGATGCTGGCAAAGCGCGGCGAGGTTGCAGCAGACGTTCCCGCGAAGGCATTCGCTAAGTACGACCTGCTCAACGTGAACGCTAACTCCGAGCTGGAGCAGCACTAAGCATTTGGCGGTAGAACCTCGGTTCTGCGTTAGACGCTAAACGATGCCCCCGGTTGATGATTCATCACCCGGGGGCATTCGTTTTTTAACTCAACTGCATGTTTTAACCAAATTAGCCCGGAGGTAACGACTATTACCTCCGGGCTACATCAGTTATAGGGGGAGCTATCGGAGGTGACCGGCCACTTCGCCAATTAGCCCGCTCTATCTGTAGAGTAATTAATAAATATAAATGTCCCCGATTGATGATTCATCAATCGGGGACATTTATATTTATTGGTTTTTGAGAACCCACTCTTTATACCGAAGATTAACTTCTGATTGCCGCTGTCGCTGTTCTTCTAGTTTTGTTTCATTATCTCGAATGAGCGGTTTTTGGTATGAGGCTACAAGATTGGCAAGACCTTGAGCCATTCCTGTATCTTTACTGCATTGTGCTTCAATGACGCTGAGCCGAATTTCTTCTTCCGATGCAGGGGCATTATCATCACCGCTAGCGCGGGTTGCATCTGATAGCTCTTTTGTACCCCATTCTTCGTCGCCCTTTCGTGGTGTTAAACCTTTATCCGATAGGCATTTCCACCATGCTTCACGGTATTTTTTCCATTCGGGATGATTCATGGCAGCTGCATAGGATTGGCCGTGGATTCGACGATAGGCTTCTGAGAGGCCACTTTGCTCTTCGAGGCTGATGCCCGCAATCTCTTTCAACGTGGCTAAGATTTCAGGCATGCACTGTTCCATGATTTTTGTGTCATAGCCCCCCGATGATGGTGCATTCCCAAATCGCTTGTAGTTTCCATATTTGGCGGAGTATTCGGGGTTCCAGAGACCAAACTCGCGACCGGATGAAAAGAATTTCCTATCTTCTACATCCGGGATATATATTTCGTAGGATTGGCCGTGTTTTGCGAAACAGCGCTGCCTGAGAATTTCCAAGGCTTGATTGTAATACTGGGAATTTTCATCGAAAATGTCATTGTATTCTTCGAGTGGAGTAATGATTTGGTTGTTTTTATAGTCTAGAGTTGCTTGGGCTGTTTCATCACGTTCTAGTTGCGGGCCTGTAGAACAGGATGTGCACGCTAGTGTGAATGCAAATGTTATGGCCATTGCGGGCTGAAAGAATTTCTTGAGGTTCATGATTTTTCCTTTCAAGAACAACAAGGGGATATATTTTATGGTTGGGTGGCATAGTACTTATGCAATACCACGCCACCCAACCATCTATACGGGGAAATTACTTTCGGTGAAGGGAAGTGATCTTATCGTTCCAGTCTCCGTTCCACCAATTTCGACCTTCATAGAAACCTTCGAGGCTGTTGAAGTCGCGATAATTGACATCGAATGAGAATCCCTGGTAGTTTTCATCCTGATAAACGACGTAATGTTCGCCATGGCTTCGGATGGAAGATACGCGATCATTCATATCGCCCAGGTGATGCACAGCCCAGTTACCGTGGGTGTCGTGAATACCGCCTGCCTCGTTATAGTTGCGCCAGTCGTAAAAGACTGCGGCGTTACCGGCGGGCATCGCTGCCATGGTAGCTGCCGTTGCAACCATCGCGGTTGCAAGAGCCTTGTAGAGCTTCATCGTAAACTCCTAGTGTTTTGAGAAGGATATCCTTCTGCGTGAGTGAAATACATTCTACGGCTTGGTGTATACCAAGTCGTTCTCTTAGCTACAATCCCTCTCTATGTAATCGGAATCATATTTAAGAGGTGGCTACAATGTAGCACTCATTAAGGAGTCTTTTCAAGCAACGAATGAGGCATGTGTCACAAAATCTAAGAGTACATGTATAATAAGGGCTGTAAAATTTGGTATTTTACACCATTTGCGTACTGATAATTTTTTGCACAAATATTTTATGTGACTAAAATAACTAAAAAATACTCTTTGTGATAATAAAGCGATGCCCCCGGTTGATGATTCATCAACCGGGGGCATTCGTTTTTACCTCAACCGCATGTTTTAACCGATGTAGCCCGGAGGTAACGACTATTACCTCCGGGCTACATCAGTTATGGGGAAATCAGTTATAGAGCGTTAGCTGGCGAAGTGGCCGGTCACCTCCGCCAGACGCGCCGGATTCACCAGGTCGGGGTGCGTACCCTCCAGCAGCACCGAACGGAACGACGACGCATGCGCCGCCCAACCCGCCGCATCCAAATACGGCTGATCCTCATGCGGCACACCCACCAGCAACACGTCACCATCAAAGAACGCCTGCTCAGCACCACGCATGAGTGCCGCCGAAGCACGCATACTACCCAAGCACACGCCCAGCTTCTCCTCCGGCAGGTAACCCATCGCCGAACCCGCCCTCTGCAGACGCTCCAGAGTACCCGGCAAATCAAGCTGCTCATCAGCGGCAGGCTCCGGCAAACCGCCCATACGCAGCAGCGCACGGAAGCTCTCCTGCTCATCCGGCGCAGGCACGCCCTGCCACTGCTCCGAAGGATACGCATCCAGCAGAATGACGCGCTCAACCTGCGCACCCGCAACCTGCGCCAAAGCCGCCACCTGCACCGCGGCAGTACCGCCCACAGACCAGCCCATCAACGCAAAACGACGCGGCAACGAACGCTCCGCCAGGGTCTTCTCAATCAGCTTCAGGTAGCCCTCAGCCAGCTCCTGCAAGCTCGACGCAAACCCGGCATTCGGGTCAGAGAACGCCTCAGCCTGCACAGCATACACACCCTGCTGAGCCGGAAGATGCGAAAGGTACCCCGCATAGCACCAGCCCAAACCACCCGCGGGCGGCAGGATAAACAGCGGCGCGGGGGCATCGGTAGCGTTATGCGCGGTAGGTTGTTCTCGCAGCGGCAGAACCGGCGCGAACTCCGCACCCTCGCCACGCTCGCCCGCAATGGACGCCGCCAAAGCCTGCACGGTCGGATGCGCAAACAGTGCACCAATGCTCACGCTCAGGCCCAGCTGCTCCTCAACCGCGGCAATCACCTCAAGAGCCGCCAGCGAATGACCACCCGAGGCGAAGAAATCCTCATCCACACCGAAACGCTCACGACCCAGCACACCGGCAATAATCGAGCACAGCTGCTGCTCCAGCAGACCGTGCGGGCCCTCAGCATCAGAAGTCTGGGGGGTCAGGTCCAGGGACGCCAACAGCTTGCGATCCGCCTTACCGGAGGGGCTCACCGGCAGAGCAGGCAGGGTATGCCACAGGGTCGGCACCATGTAGTCCGGCAGAACCTGCGCACAATGCTCGCGCGCCGCCTCCACCAGCTGCTCGGCACGCTCGGCGGACACATCGCCGACCTCCAGCACCGCCGCCAGGGCAGGCTCACGCAGGCCGCGGTACAGCAGAGCCACCGAAGCGCTCACGCCCTCAACCGCGGCAAGAGCCATCTCAATATCGCCCAGCTCCAGGCGCTGACCGCGCACCTTAATCTGATAATCCGTGCGGCCGCGGTAGCCGATGACGGCGCGACCATCGGGAAGAATCTCCCAGCACGCCAGGTCGCCCGTACGGTACAGGCGCTGACTCTCACCGTTCAGCAGTGCGAGCGCACCGGCAGGAGCCTGCTCCACGAAAGCCGCCGCGGTCGCCTGCGGGTTGTTCTTGTAGCCGCGCGCCAGTTGCACACCCGACAGGTGCAGCTCACCCGTCACGCCCACCGGTACGGGGTGGCCGGTCGGGTCAAGAATCAGGGTGCCGGTGTTCCAGACGGGCTCGCCAATGGGCACGCTCTCGCGCTGCGGGTCGGCGGACGTCTCCCAGAAGGTCACGTCCACCGCCGCCTCGGTCGGGCCGTACAGGTTCAGCGGGTACACGCCCAGAACCTCGCCCGCCGCCTGCACCTGGTCCTTCTGCAGAGCCTCACCCGAGCAGACCACGTAGCGCAGGGGCTGCTCTCGATCCTGCCCGAAGCCGGCATCAGCCAGGATGCGGCGCGCCGCCGGCGAAGAGGTCAGCGCCGACAGCATGGTCGGCACAAAGTGCACCGCCGTGACGGACTGCTCGGCAATCACGCGCGCCAGGTAGGCGGGGTCGCGGTGGCCCTCCGGGGCGGCAATGACCACGGCGGCACCCTCGGCGAGAGGCCAGTACAGCTCCCACACGTGCACGTCAAAGGAGATGGGGGTCTTGTGCAGAACGCGGTCGCCCTCCCCCACCGGAATCTGGTGCTGCTGCCAGCGCAGGCGGTTATCAATCGCGCGGTGGCTGATGGCAACGCCCTTAGGCCTGCCCGTGGAGCCGGAGGTGAAGAGCACGTAAGCGTCCTCGTCCAGGCCGGTTTTCGTGCCCGGAAGCTCCTCGGCGGCGGGTGCCTTGCTGGGCTCGTCAGTGCTCAGTAGGGGCAGAGTATGCTGGGGCAGGTTCGCGTGACGCTGCGGCTCCTGCGGGTTCAGCTCTTCCGCGCTCAGCGGATGCAGACCGGGGCCGTGCAGCAGCAGGGAACATTCGGCGTCCTCCATCATCACGCCCACACGCTCAGCGGGCAGATCCGGAAGCACCGGCACGTAGGTGGCGCCAGCGTACAGCAGGGCGTACAGCGCCACGTACTGCTCCACGCCGCGGTGCACACGCAGACCCACCGCGTCGGAAGGGCGAACGCCCCAGTCCAGCAGCTGCGCGGCAAGCGCACGGGCGCGCTCGTCCAGTTCAGCGTAGGTGAGGGCGCGGTCAAAAGCGTAGGCGCGATCCGACTCGGGGGTGAGCACCTCACCGGGCGCAGGGGCAGAATCCAGCACCGCGAGCGCCTGCGGATGTGCCGCCACCGCATCACGGAAGCGACCCAGCAGGGTCTTGTACTCCAGCGGGTGCTCGGTCAGTGCCGGGGCGGTCAGCTCGCGCAGGGTCGCAAGCTCCGCCTCGGTCGCCAAACCGAGATTGTTCAGGGAGGCACCCTCGCGCTGCGCCTCCGCCGCGTAGGCGGGTAGCCACTCGCGCAGGCGGGCGGCGTGGCGTTCCAGCTCCTCAGCGGTGTAGAGCGCCGGGTTCATGTCAATCTCGCAGGAGATGCTGTTGCCGCGGCCGGGCATGCCGCGCAGGGTGAAGGTCGCGTCGGCAACGGGACCGGCAGAGATATTGTGAATGCGCGCGGTCGGTACCGGGAATCCGGACTCGTCCTTGGAGGGTGCCGCCAGTGGCAGCACCGCGTCAAAGGGCACCACGTTAATCTGCGCGCCAAACAGCCTGGACTGGGCGTTACGCGCGGTACGTTCGAGGTCTTCCTGACGAGCCAGCGGATGCTCCGCGTTGCGGGTGTACTGTTCCTTCACCGAGTGCAGGGACTCCGCAATGGGGCCAGTCGCCGCAACCTGCACCGGCAGCACGTTCACCGCGGTACAGCCGGTCTGCGCGCTCGCCGTGCCCAGGGCGCGGGTCGCCTCCGGCAGGGTGCGGGCGAACATGCGGTTCATCTGCGGCACACCGAACGAAGCCTGCGGGTAGCCGCCCACACGCGCCAGGTACGAGCCGACGGCGGCGGTCGCCAACACGGGCCAGGAGACGGCGTGCTGCTTTGCCGCATCCAGCAGGGCCTGCTGGGTGGGCGTATCAATGCTGAACGCCAGGCGCACAGACTGCGCCGACGGGGAGGCGGTACGACCCGCCAGCGAGGTGTCTTCCTGCTCCAGGGCGCCGCTCGCCTCCCAGAAGGCGACGTCTTCGTCACGGGCGTCGGAGGCGGCATCGTCGGCATCGAGCAGCTGCTGCAGGCTCATGCGACGGGTTGCCGGAACCGGCTGACCGGCAGACAGGGCGCGGTATATCGCCGCCACGCGGGAAAGGCCGTTGAACGCGGCGAACCCGTCGGCAACCACGTGGGAGAAGGAATGGTACACCCAGAGGAACCCGCCGTAACGCGCCACTGCGCTGCGCAGGGTCACGCCCTCATCGGTGGCGAGGGGCTGGGCGAGCAGGCGCTGTGCCCAGGCGCGTACCGGCGCGGGCAAATCAGAGTCAGGCAGGGCTGATTCGGGCAGGTCAGAGGCGTTCTCCTCCCCCGCCTCTGCGGTGCCGTTCAGCTCCCCCTCATCCACGAGCAGGTCAATACCCGCAAGGAACACCTCAAGCGGCAGAATCTGCTGGGAGGCGGCACCATCGGCAATGCGGGTGCGCACGCGGAAGCCCTCGTTCTCGCGGTAGAGCTGCTCAAAAGCCTCACGCAGCAGGGCGAGGTCGGTGTCTGCGGGGCATTGCAGAACCTCCGCGGTGTTGTAGCAGGGGTTCGTCGGGTCAATCGCGGCGGCAAAGTAGATGCCGCGCGCGTTAGTGGTCAGCGGCAGCCAGGGGCTGTCAGCGCTGTGCTGTGCGGAGGGGTTCGCGGCGGTGCGAAGGTCGGAAGCAGTCCCGAAGCTAGCGGGTGCGGTAGTATCAGCTACGCCCATGGTGGCCTCTCAAAGGTCTGGATTGGGGATGATATGCGGTGTGTTAAAGGTAGGTGTGAAAGGTGGGCTACTGCCCCGCCGCTTCACGCTGGCAGAAGTGCACTGACAAGGGTAAACGCAGCTACACAACACGGCGTAAAACCGGCGCACAGAAAAACGAAGCGAGTAGCAAACACCCCGGGTACCCGCCTGCATTCGCGGCAGGCGGGCACTCGGGGTGCGGTAACGCTTAGCCCAGGCGGGAGGCGATGAACTCCACGGTCGGGTTCTCCACCAGCTCGGTAAACTCAATCACGGCGCCCTCAGCGGCAAGGTCGTCGAGCAGGGCGAATGCGCCCATAGAATCCATGCCCAGGGAGAACAGGTCGGTGGTCGGCTCGTCAAAAGCGGTCTGCAGGGAGTCGGGCTCGACGATGTACTTCTCCATGATGGGGCGCAGGGTCTCAAATGCGGACATTTTTCTCCTCAATAGGGGTAGGAATAAGGGCGTACGGTTTAGCTGAAAATGATCAGCTCAAAGGGTTTAGCCGAAAATTTCGGCAAGCTTGGCGCGCAGTTCGCGGCGAGAAATCTTACCCACGTTCGTGGTGGGCAGCTCCTGCAGAACCTGCACGCGCTCGGGAATCTTGAAGTCGGCGAGCTTCTTCGAGGTGAAGAACTCGTGCATCGTGCGGCGCGGGTTTTCGCCCAGGTCGGCGCCTTCCTGCGGCACAATGACCAGGCCCACGCGCTCGCCCACAGTCTCATCCGGGATGCCCAGGACCACGGCGTCAAAAACGTCGGGGTGGGTCAGCGCCAGCTCTTCGATTTCGTCCACGGCAATCTTCTCGCCGTTGCGGTTAATCTGGTCCTTCGCGCGGCCGGTCACCTCAAGGTACTTGCCTGCGACCAGTCGCACAATGTCGCCGGTGCGGTAGAAGCCGTCCTCGGTGAATCCATAGCGGTTCGCGTTCTCCTCCAGGTAGTAGCCGCGAATCGTGTACGGGCCGCGGGTGAGCAGGTGGCCGCTCTCGCCGCGCTTAACCGGCTGGTCCTGATCATCAACAATCAGGATTTCGTCGTCGGGGCTGATCGGGTAGCCCTGGGTTCGCAGGCGTAGCTCAATCGGGTCGGTCGAGCGGGTGTAGTTCACCAGGCCCTCAGCCATGCCGAACACCTGCTGAACGGTGCAGCCGAGCACCGACTCAATCTTGCCCGCAACCGCCGGAGCCAGCTTTGAGCCGCCCACCTGCAGGGTCTGCAGGGAGGGCAGGGACACGCCGCGCTTCTCCGCGGAGGCGACCCACGCCTGAGCCAGCGGCGGCACCAGCGCGGAGGTGGTCACACCCTCCATCTCAATGAGGTGGAACGCAGTCTGCGGGGACGGATCCGCCGCAAACACCAGCTTGCCGGAGGCGCACATGACGCCCAGAATACCGGGCGAGCTCATCGTGAAGTTGTGGGCGGCGGGCAGCACCACGAGCATGGTCGTGTTGTTGTTCAGCTTGCAGATGTCGACCGAGCCGCGCACCGAGTACAGGTAGGCGGCGTGGGTGCGAGGAATCAGCTTCGAAATGCCGGTGGTACCGCCGGAGAGCTGCAGGAACGCCACCTGCTCGCTCGCACGCAGGTTCTCGGTGTTCTGGATGACGCCGGGCACGAACTCTTCAGCGAGCTCTTCTTCGGTCAGCGGGGTCAGCGGCTCCGCAACGTCAATAGCAACCGGCGGCTCCAGGGAGTTCTTGCGCAGCTCGGCGGCAACATCCTCGTGCAGTGCAATGAAATCCGCGCCGGGGGTCAGCGAAGAGAACACATGCGCCGCCGCATCGGTGCGGGTCGCAAAGTGAACCAGCTCGGTGGTGCGGTGCTGCGGCAGGCAGAATACCGGTAGCGCAGCCGCCCAGAAAATACCCAGCAGGTACACCAGGTACTCGGCGGTGTTACCCAGCTGCAGCAGCACACGGTCACCGGGCTGCACGCCAGCCTGAACGAGGCGCGCCGCAGCGGCACGACCTGCCGCCTCCAGCTCACCGTAGGAGAGGCGAATCTGCTGGGGCTTGCCGTCCTCATCGAGCTGCGCGTGCGAGAGCGCCACCAGCGCCGGGAAGTGCGGCTTAGCGCGGCATGCATCCAGCAGGAACTCGGGGATGGTCTGGTCAATCCAGTAGCCGGCTTCGCGGTACTTCGCGGCAAAAGACTCGGGGATGAGCGGCGTGGGGACCAGGGGGCTACGTTCTACGGTCATCTTCTCTCGATTTCTGTGTCGTTTGCGGTTTCTATAGCGCTCACGTGCTGCGTGCGTTCGCAGCGTGATGCCATCTCGTCAATGAGGGCGGGTGCGCAACCTGCGCCGGGTACCCTTCGGCACCCCTCGCGGCGCGGTAGTGTTGCACTTCTCTTAGGCTGTACTTCTCTAGGATACGGGCGCGGCGGTGTTTACCCTAACGGGACCCCCGCACGCCCACCATGCGGGGTGTGCTCTACCCGTGCAGGATTCATAGGCGACCTCTCGCTACTCCTCAGCTAAGCTCCGCTCAGCGCGCTCAGCCTCCCAGGGGGCAGCAATAATACGTTCCAACGCCGGCACAATCGCACCGCGCCAGCACATAAT
>FUFK010063174.1_pt1 | contig 50739 bp, 45 predicted proteins | sample 1021851 | NCBI WGS metagenome assembly FUFK01 (sample SAMEA51879418, study PRJEB19060) | metagenome | reverse complement strand
CCTTCAATTTTCATTTCATCAGTCATCCATTCTCCAGTAAAGTTACTAGACTCATAGTTGTAGACGACAAATGCAGCACCTATTCCTTCATCAGCATCAAAATTTGCTTGTATTTCAGCACCCTCATCTAGATATGTTTCAGTTTTCTTGGTTATTTCAGGTACGTCTCTTTCTGGGTTATCATATTTTGTTGATTGCGGAGTAGCAGATTGAATAGATCGTGGTGTAGGATAAGTATCGTCTCCATTGGAATCCTGATCATTACCCGAATCAGTATCATCTCTATCGAAAACTACAGCAATAGGTATTATTCTTCCAGGATTAATAGGTATTTTGATATCTCCCTCTACTCCATCACCGTCAATTTGAGTTGTTGGTACTTTCCAAACAGCACTAAAGGTTGTAGATTCATCCTGTGACAAAGTAAATTCTTCACTTTCAATACCGTATTCTCTGAATACCATTCTATTTGTCCATATTTCATCAAGATAAGAAGAATAAGCAGGCACTCCATCCTCAACCATAAAAACAATTAGTTCGCCGTTCAAATCTGGACTTTCACCAAGAATATCATCAGGTTCAGTAGGAACTCCGTCGTCACCTCCAGTTTGACCGTGATAAGTCACATCCACACTGAGTTTGAACTGTCCTGCTTCACCTTCAGATTCTGAGCCAATAAATTCGCTGTAAATATCTAAATCTACTATTTTGAATGGTTCATCATTGCCTTCACCTTCTCTTTGTCCAGATTCAGACATAGCATTAGTGTAGTCTTGATAATTGGATTCACCGCCCCCTCCAACATAACGATAATTACCGTCAAATTGAGCATTTGGCGTGCCCGTTTGACCATAGTGGTCTCTCATTCTGGATCTTGAATCTTGAGTGTGGAAAGGGTCATCTCCGGCACCTCCATTTGTCTGATGAAATACAACAACATTGAATGGATTTGAGTCATCCATTTCTCCATCATGGATTACTTCTTCCATTGCTGGATCAGCATAACTCATACAATATACACAACTTAAGCTAGTGAAAAGTTCACCAAAAGGCCTGTGTGTCCAATCGTTTGGATATGTTCTTTCCGAATTAGTTGTTTCATAATCAATTGTTTCTTCAATAAAACCAGACGAGCAAGGCGAGCAAAAAGAAAGTGCGATAGCCATCACTACAGCTAGTTTAACTGACTCTAACATAACTATTTACTAAATTGGGAATATATTATACTATTGTCAATTATTGCATCACGCTTATTTGCAGTGTTCTCTATAGCCATTTAGTGATTAAAAGGCACTATACCACTAAGAAGTTTTACAATGATGCGAAACAAATTTCTCTAAAAACAGGTAAAGAATTAATGGTAATTGGTGATCCTTGTGGGGGCAATTATTTTCAGTTCATTTCAGATTTTTTTCCTAATTGCGAGCACGGAGATGTAACTATCGATTTGTTTGGATGCTCAAAGTGCATTAGAATGGATATTAATGACATGGAGGCTTGGGCACAATTCGGCGATGATTCTTTTGTAGTTATGGAAACAGGTACACTTTCATTTTCAAAAGATATAATTAAAGTGCTCACTCAGATTAAACGAGTTTCAGGAGGGGACTTCCTTTCAGCAGGAGGGACGCATGGCTATCTTTGGGAAAATTTCTTGCACAAGACTTATGATAAGAATTTGAATTATATCACTCATCCATTTGACTTTAGGGAAGATTATTATCACAAATCAAAGACTTTAGTTGGCAAAGAAGTCTTAGAACTAGAATTTATGAAATTGTAATAGGTGGTTCAAGTCCGGGAGCGCGGATTAATCACAATAAGTAATTTGTAAAAGATAGACTACCTCCTTATGACACCCTCATTAGGGTATTATGAGCCGAAATCGAATGATTAGCAGAATAAGTTCTCGTCGACGATAGGATGGCGCGGGGAGGGGGATTTGAACCCCCGTGGGATAAATCCCATTGGATTAGCAATCCAACGCAATGGCCAGACTATGCGACCCCCGCTAGAGCATTCTGACTAACAGGCCATATAAGGTAATTACGTTGAATAATTAATTATAGCAAGTGGCTAATCAGTTTTAACGATAAAATGCCGGAGCTTCAGATTATTACCTCAAATAACGGAAAATTAAGAGAGTTCAAAGAAATATTTGGAGATTCAAAATACGTTCCTGTTCAGAATAATATTGACTATCCTGAAATTCAAGCGTCTAGTTTAGAAGAGGTAGTAGATTTTGGATTAGACTGGCTTCAAAAGACAACTAAACCCCCATTTGTAATCGATGATTCAGGAGTTTTCATAGATTTTTTCAATGGTTTTCCGGGAGTATATACTAGATATATTTATGATACAATAGGTCTCAATGGTGTTCTGAGGCAAATGGAAGATGTTGAAGATAGAAAATGTACTTTTAGATGCGTATTAGGTTTACTCACAGAATCAGGAGAAAAGCAAAAATTCGTAGGAGAATGTAGCGGGACTTTGATAAAAGAACTAAGAGGTAAAGGTGGTTTTGGTTACGACCCAATATTTATTCCGCATGGCTTTGAAAAGACGTTNGCAGAACTTTCATCAGATGAAAANAATAGTATTAGCCATAGAGGTAGAGCAATGAGAAAATTAATTGATTTCTTGTTGAAATAGCTAATTATGGAATATTGTAAGCATTGTTCTAAGCCAATTTTATCAGGATTGGAATATCAAATTTATTGNAGCAGTGAATGCTGGCGNGAATCTAAGTCAATTATTGAAAATGAGGAAGAGTCCGTAACGATTAAACGTGAATCGGCGTTATANGTATGGTCTTCGATATTTTCAATGTTTATAGGTCTTTTTTTATTTTTGATGTTAATAGCAACAATTGTTAGCAGTGAAGAAGTATTTCTTCCAGCATTTACAATATCGGCAGGTTTTTTAGTCTTAATAGTTCTTCAAAATGTACTTCCTAAGGAAGAAATTAAGCAATTACTGTCATTTGATAATAGCTTCAGCACTTGGAAGCTAATTGGTTGGGTAATATTACTAGATTTATTTGTTATATTACCATTACATGCAGCTTTCACACTTTTGGTATTTCCAGATGCCGAACAACAAGAGGTAATTAATTTATTCAAAGAGTCTTCAGGTTTTTCACTAATCATTTTAGCACTAACGGTCTCAGTTTTTACTCCGTTTGCTGAAGAATTTCTGTTCAGAGGTTTTATTCTTACTATGTTGCTTAAACGTTACAGTGCAATTACTTCAATATTAATATCTTCATTCATTTTTTCTATAGTTCATGAGCCTATTGCAATGGGATTGGCTTTTGGCGGCGGATGCCTATATGGATGGATCAGAGTAAAAACTGGAAGCATTTATCCAAGTATTATAGCTCATGCCATCTGGAATGGATTAATTACTATGATAGTTATTTTTGCATAATCTATTATAACAGCATGAAATTCAGATAATTGTGAAGCACGTCTTAGTATGTGTGGCATGGCCGTATGCCAACGGTCCCTTGCATTTGGGGCATATGGCAGGTTGTTATTTGCCACCAGACATATTTGCAAGATACCATCGTCTCAAAGGCAATAAAGTTTTGATGGTTAGTGGAAGCGATATGCATGGTACACCGATTACAGTTACGGCACAACAAGAAGGTAAGACTCCAGAACAAGTAGCAATGGAATACCACAAGCTTAACAGTGACTCTATTGAAAGAATGGGTATTTCTTTTGATTTGTTCAGTCACACTCACACAGAGGAGCATGCTGAAGTTGCTCTATCAATATTAAAAAAATTAGATGAGAATGGCTACATTGAGCCGAGGATTTCAGAAGAGCCTTACGATCCCATTGCAAATCAATTTTTACCTGATAGATACGTAGAAGGAACTTGTCCTCACTGTAATTATGAGTCTGCGAGAGGCGATCAGTGCGATGATTGTGGAAAAACTTTAGACTCCAAAGAGTTGATTAATCCACGTTCTAAGTTGAATCCAGATGCGAAGATTGAGTTTAGAGAAACAGAGCATTTATTTTTCAAACTATCTGAATTTAGAGACGTATTATTAGACTGGCTATCAGAAGGTAAGGAGCACTGGCGTTCTTCTGTAATTAATTTTACAAGAAATTGGCTTAAAGAAGGACTGATTGATAGGGCAGTCACTAGAGATTTAGATTGGGGCATTGAAATACCAAGAGAAGGTTATGAAAATAAGAGAATGTATGTTTGGTTTGAAGCTGTGATGGGTTATTATTCAGCTTCTGTTCATTGGGCAAAAAATCAAGGTAAGCCCGAGGAATGGAAGAAGTGGTGGGAAAATGAAGATTCGGAGCATTACTACTTCATGGCCAAGGATAACATACCTTTCCACACCATAATTTGGCCAGCTATGTTATCAGGTTGTGGATACAAATTACCATATGATGTTCCAGCCAATGAATATTTATTGTTAGATTCATCTCAATTCTCAAAATCTCGAAGGCATGCTATTTGGATTCCTGATTATTTGGATAGGTACGACCCAGAATTACTCCGCTTTTATCTTGCTTCAATTATGCCAGAACAAAAGGATGCTAATTTCACTTGGGAAGATTATGTAACTCGCATAAATACTGAATTGATAGGCAATTATGGTAATTTAATGTACAGAGTAATGTCATTTGCAAATAAAAATTTCCCAGAAGGTTTGTCATCACAAAATCCAGTCAACCCTGAATTAAATGAAAAAACCAAGAAAGCTTTTGATAAAGTTTCTGAAGCTCTAGAAGCATGTAAATTTAAGAAAGCTCTACAAGCTATAATGGAATTGTCTCAGGCAGGAAATATTGCGTTGAACGATGCAGCACCATGGAAACAAGTGAAAGCAGATAGAGAAGCTTGCGAGACTACATTAGTTCAGTTCCTAAATTTTTCAAGTAGTTTATCAGTACTAATGTCGCCGTTTTTGCCAGAGTCCTCTCAAAAAGCATGGAATTATTTGGGTAAAGATTCTAAAATTGAAGATTTAGGTTGGAATTCAGCACTTGATTATCAAGAAAGTTTTGAATTAAAACAACCACTTCCTCTGTTCACAAAATTAAACATGGAAGAAATATTGGAGAAAGAAATGCCACCAGAAGAAACAAANGAGCTAGCTAATGTCAAACCCGAAGTCACTTTTGATGATTTTAAGAAATTAGACATACGAATTGGAACAGTTGAGAAAGTTGAAGAACATCCTAATGCAGATAAGCTATGGCTTCTCGACGTTAACTTCGGAGGTCCAGTTAAAAGAATTGTAACTGGGCTCAGAGGCATTTACGAAAATAAAGATTTATTAGGTAAAAAAATTGCAGTTTTGGTTAATTTGGCTCCTGCTAAATTTAGAGGAGAGCAGTCAAATGGCATGCTACTCGCAGCTGAGGGAGAAGGAGTAGTTAGTTTACTAGAACCAGATAAAGATATTGAAGACGGCAGCGAAGTCCATTAAATTTTTTAAATGAAAATAGGGGTAGTTGGAGCAGGAATTTCAGGCTTAGCTATTTCATTAGCAGCAGAAAAAGCAGGACATGAAGTAGTAATTTTTGAATCTGAGAGCGATGTTGGTGGTAGAATGTCTTCTATTCGCTTCGGCACCTACATAATTGATATTGGTTTTCATGTTTTGCATACAGCATATCCATCATTACACAGATGGATTGACTTTAGCAAACTCGAATTTAAGGAAATGGAAAAATGTACTGAGAGTATTGATCCCGATACAGGAACAAGACAATTGTTTGCAGATGCGATAAGTATGCCTCTCAAGCTTTTCCCAACATTGAAAGCAACTGGTTTACGAGATGGTATTAGACTTTTAAGATGGAGGTTAGACTCAAATCGAAGAGATATAGAACAACCTCTCGACTCCAAGTCAAAAAACATCATTGACGGATTTAAACATAGAGGTTTCTCGGATAATCTTGTTCAGAATATTCTTCGTCCACTATTTACAGGAATAACTCTTGATCCTGATTTGGAAGAACGCATGAGTTTTGCTTCATTTACTTGGTCTGCAATGAGTTTGGGTTCAATGATTATGCTAAAGGACGGCATTCAAGCCGTACCTAATCAATTAGCCAATAAGTTAACCAGTACACAAATACGCTTTAATTCTAAAGTTGATGAAGTATCATCAACGACTATTACTTGTAAAAAGCAAACTGAGNAATTCGATAAAGTAGTTTTAGCTACTCCGCAAAACGTTAGCTTTCATCTCCTNAGTCGNGAGCCTTTGAAAAANGTAAAGAAAACTGCNACAATTGTGTTCAATGCNNATNANAATCCANTGTCTAAGAATAGATTATTAATTAATGAAAAATACGGTTTGAATGGAAACAAAATTCTCCATGCCCATTCACACCCCTATCATCCTCAGTTAGTAATTGCTACAGTAGTAGGGGAAGATGCAGATTCATTAAAAGAGAATCAAGATGGTATATTATTAGAGTTCGAGACTTGGTTTGGCAAAGAAGTTAGAGAATGGGAGTTTGTGACAGTAACTAAAGTCGATAATGCGCTACCTTTGATAGAGATTGATCATATTGGTAGAACCAGAGAACCAATCTCCGAGAAAGGAATACTTCTTGCAGGAGATTTTACGACCCATCCTTCAGTTCAGGGGGCTTTATTTTCNGCTGAAAGGGTAATTGATTATCTAAATATCCCAATTCCTGACAAAACAATAAATGCAACCTCTTCTCAAACGTAATTAGGGCCTGTAGCCTAGCCTGGAAGGGCGTCTGGCTTCTAACCAGAAGATCCAGGGTTCGAATCCCTGCAGGCCCGCCATTTATTCTAGAAAGGTAATTTTGCTAAATCTACGTTTCCACCAGTCAAAATTATTCCAATAGTCTCTATATCTTCTAATTCGCGGAATTTGGGTGTTAAAACTGCTGCAAGAGGAGTTGCACAACTGGGCTCAATAATAATTTTCATTCTTTCCCAAATTAGTTTCATAGCAGTTACAACTTCTTCATCACTAACTGTAATAATATCTTCAAGGTGATCCTTCAATATATTCCAAGTATTTTCTCCCATGCTAGTCAATAGCCCATCACAAATAGTATTTGGGTTNTCTTGNGGNATTAATTTTCCTTTCTTTAGTGATTGATATGCATCNTCNGCACCTTTTGGNTCAGCNCCAAATAATCGGACATTNGGCAGCATACTTCTTGCAGCTATACACGTCCCTGACATCAGTCCACCTCCTCCAATAGGAGCACANATTGCGTCTAGATCGCCAATATCCTCTATCATTTCCATTGCGGAAGTACCTTGTCCTGCTATTACCTTAGGTTCATTGAAAGGATGTACAACATATGCTCCAGTTTTTTTGGCAATGTTTTCAAGTGTTTCTCTTCTAGCTTTCAATGTCGGCTCACAAAGTGTAATTTTTGCATTGTATCCTTCTACAGCTTGAATTTTCACTTTTGGAGCATTTCTTGGCATAACTATGTATGCAGGAATATTGCGTTTCATCGCTGCATATGCTACAGCCTGTGCATGATTTCCACTGCTGTGTGTACAAACTCCGTTTGAAGCTTCTTCCTCACTAAGAGAAGAGATGGTATTCCATCCTCCTCTAAATTTGAAGGCGCCTATTTTTTGAAAGTTTTCACACTTAAAAAATATTTTTTTTCCAGTTAAATCATCAATTGTTTTGTTTGTTAGGATGGGTGTTCTATGTCCATGTCCTTCTATTCTTTTTGACGCAGCAATTACATCATCCATTGATGCAGCATATTTTGTCATTATCCAGTTTACATACATGGCTTGTAAAAAAGGTTAATACAGAGATATTTTCTTCGATTGATACTTAATATTTAGGTTTCTTTTTTCTTAACTGAGTATTTAAACCTTTAAATAGACCCTTTATATACACAGTTCTCCGAGGAGGAACTATGGCAGAAATTATAGTAGTAAACGTGGTAGCCAGTGCGTCAATTGGTAAAGAATTGATGCTTCAAGACATAGCTTTTCAGTTAGAAGGTGCAGAATATGATCAAGACAGATTTCCCGGTTTGATTTACAAACTAGCAGAACCTAAAACTGCAGTGTTAATATTCAGAAGTGGTAAGGTAGTTTGTACAGGTGCAAGATCTATTCCAGATGTTCATGTTGCAATAAACAAGGTAGTTGACGAACTAAGAGTTTTAGATATGCCTGTTAAAGATGAGCCAGATATAGTAATACAAAATATAGTAGCAACAACCAATTTAGAATCTACACTCAACTTGATTCAGATTGCGATGTCATTAGGATTTGAAAATGTGGAATATGAACCAGAGGCTTTCCCTGGATTAGTTTATCGCATGGATGATCCAAAAGTTGTTCTTTTATTATTTGGAAGCGGAAAAATGGTATGTGTAGGCGCTAGAGAAGTAAACAATATCAAAGATGCTGTTCGAAACATTAAGGAAGAGTTATCAACAGCAGGTTTAATGAGGACATAAGTCCATGATTAGTATAGAGCAATTGATTCAACGATTAGAGGCTTTACACGAAGAAAATAACGATCCAGCGTTAGAAGTATCAATCGATATTTTTAATCGTTTAAGGCGTAACATATCGGGACGCAATACTCTTTATGGGTATCTCTCGGATGACATGTGGCGAGATTTAGAGTGGTGAACAAATGAGTCAAACATCAATTCAAGAAATTAGGACTTTGAAAGTAGGCAGATACATTGTCATAGACGATGAACCATGTAAATTAGTTGAATACGTTACATCTAAACCAGGAAAACATGGTGAAGCAAAAGCCCGTATGGTTGCTATTGGTCTTTTCGACGGTCAGAAAAGGTCGTTGGTACATCCTGTAAAGCATAAAGTTCACGTACCTCAGGTAGACCGCCGTAAAGCTCAAGTTTTAGCCAATTTAGGTTCTGAAATTCAGATGATGGATTTAGAAGATTACAATACTTTTAATGTACCTATGTCAGTTATTCCAGAAAAATTCCACGGAAATATGGAACCTGGAAATGAAATAGTATACCTATCTGCTATGGGTAGAGTTTTGGTAACAGACTAACGTGACGGAATTCTTTGCAGACGCAGAGTCATCATTTGACAATTCGAAATTTGTATATTATGGCTATCCATATGACGGTACAGCTTGCTTCAGAAAAGGTGCTGCGTTAGCACCGGATGAGATACGCAAGCATAGTTACAACTTTGAAACGTATTTGTTGGAGCTAGGTGTTGATATCACTGATGTCTCTATGAATGATTGGGGTAATATTGAAATTGTTTCGGATCAACAAAAAAATGAAGCTGCAGTTGAAGATGTAGTCTCTAAAATTGTCAATAGTAATAAGTTTCCCATAGGTTTGGGAGGTGAACATTCTTTGACGCCTCCGGCAGTCAAAGCTCTTCATGCGAAGTACCCTACTCTTGCAGTTGTTATTTTGGATGCACATTTGGATTTCAGAAAAGAATATGAGAATAATCCTCTTTCGCATGCTACAGTAACCAGGAGAGTTACTGACATAGTAGGCATTGACAAAGTTCGTCCTGTGGGCATTCGTTCAGTGTCTCAATCTGAGATATCTGAAGCTAGATCTGTCGGGTTAAATTTCTTGGAGTCAGGATGGACTGAATTGAGAGAGTATTTATCAGATGTAATTGAGGATCTTGAAGGCCCAATTTACTTGAGTCTAGATATGGACGCAATTGACCCTGCATTTGCACCAGGTGTTGGCACTCCTGAGCCACTTGGTATGACTCCGTATGAAGTTATTCAAACCATCAACTTTTTCTCAGATAGAATAGTTGGGTTTGATTGTGTTGAAGTCTGCCCACCTCATGATAATGGGAATACATCAGCTCTGGCAGCAAGGTTAATTCGGCACCTGGTCGGAGCAGTCTGGCAATCTCAGCAAAGATTCAAATAAATTCAGTACTCTACAGGTACAGGGTCCAAACTTCTCCACATATACCACGTGGCAATCGAGCTCCAAGGACTCCATTTGTCTTTGAATTTAGCTAATTCTTCCTTGCTTAGCTTCTCTTTATCATTATAATGTAAGTTTATTGCATTTACTAATCCAATGTCACCTAGCGGTAAAATGTTGGTTCTTCCTAATCTAAATATGAGGAACATGTCTGCAGTCCAAGGTCCTATTCCTTTAATTTTACACAATTCCTCTGTGACTTCTTCATCACTCATATTCTCCCATTTTNTCTCTGATAAATTCGCATCTACCACATTTAGTATGTAGCTTGATTTAGTTTTAGATAGCCCGGTTTCTCTCAACTCCTCAGTATTTAGTTTTAGTAAATTTTTTTCATTTATTGAGTTTCCGCATGCTTTTTCCAACCTGTTCCAAATTGCATCTGCAGCTTTTACTGAGATTTGTTGCCCTACAATTGATCTTACTAAAGTATGCAATGTATCATTTTTCATTTCCATTCTTTCGTCTGGATAATTTGCAATAATTCTTGCGATTACATCATCATTTTCGCTTAAATCTTTTACAGCCTTATCCCACCCGATAAGCATATTCATTATGTTTCAATACCGCGCTCCTAAAATAGAGCTATGTTGGTGGAAATATAGTGCGGGGGTCGCATAGTCTGGCCAATTGCGTCGGGCTCAAAATCCGATCCTTAGTGGTACGTGGGTTCGAATCCCTCCCCCCGCACCATTACAATTTTATCAAACACCTTTCTACAGTTTTTCCGTTGATAAGGTGTTCTTGTACTATCTCTGGAATATCTTTTTCAGGATTCTTAATAGAATACCAAATGCTTTCAGGATAAACAACGACAGTGGGACCTTGCTCGCAAAAGTCGAGACACCCTGCAGAGTTTATTCTAATGTTGATACTTTCATACTTTTCTAACTCTTTTTTAAACAAAATTTTAATGTTACTCTTAGTTTTACTAGAGCAGCATTTTCGGGGATGATTTTCTTCTCTTACATTTTCGCAAACAAATACGTGTTTATCAAATCCTATAATTTTTCTACCTTTCGGATCTTTCATTAGATATTCCTCAGCCACATTTCATGAAAATAGCTATCACTTGTTAATTCTGGATGAAAAGTTAATGCCATATTTTTTCCGTCTGTACATCCTACAATCTCACCGTTGCAATATGCAATAGGTTTCGATATTCCTACATCTGTTATTGCAGGTGCTCTAATGAAAACACCTCTAAAATTTGGATAATTTTCAATTTCTAAGATTTCTTCAAATGAATCAATTTGTCTACCGTAATAATTTCGATCAACCGTAAAATCCATTTTCTGAAATGTTTCATCATTACTTTTTCCTAATAATATTGCTCCTGCACAAGTTCCTAGAATAGGTAGTTCACTCTCCATTATAAATTTCCAAAGACCAGTGTTTTTGAGTAACTTACGTAAAGTTGTAGATTCTCCACCTGGCATAATTAGCCCATCTACACCAATTATGTCATCTAGATTTCTTACTTCTTTACTTCTTACTTGTAATGAATCTAGAGCTCTGCAATGTTCTGAAACTGCACCCTGTAGAGCTAAGACACCGATAACCATAAATTCAATATAATTTTACCCTTAAAATAGCTTCTCATTTTTGATGTTGAAAAAATAAATGCCAACCTTTATAATATATTGGCGTCATGTATGTAATCCTTCAACGGGGTAATTCCTGTTGATTTAAGGACTCAACCAAGGTGTGTACATATGCAAGAAACCTATAAAATAGAAAAGAGAGATTGGGCTGCAAAGCTAATGGCTATTGTAGTCGTCGTGACTATGGTCACCAGTACGTTCGTACTGTTTGCACCAGAGGCATCGGCAAGAACCGGAAGCGATAGCTACGGTTATAGTTTTAAAGATTCAGCAGAATCAGACGGTCCAACTTATGCTTGGACAGATATTGTAAGTAGTGGAACAAAACTACTTGGCAGTACTACAGATGGAGCACAAGGTCCATTTGACATTGGGTTTGATTTTGAATTTTATGAAACTTCGTATGACAAATTCTACAATGGAGGAGATAATGGTTACATTACATTCGGCGGAGCTGTTTCGAATGCATGGACACCTTATGCACTTCCAGCAACTCAGCTAGGTCAAAATGCAGTAGTTGCAGGATGGTTTGACGGTGGTTTCTGTACTTCTAGGAATCCTAACTCTGGTGTTTACTATGAAACAGTTGGAAGTGAAGGTTCTAGACAATTAATTATACAAATGCAAGACCAAGTATATTGGAGTGCCAGAGATGGTTCTTCGTATTGTAACAGTGGTAGTGCCTGGGCAACTAACACCATTACTTGGCAAATTATTTTGAACGAAGGTTCCAACAGTATTGTATTACAATATAAAGATGCAACTGGCGGTTCATTCTATGATAACGAATACTTAACTTCAGGTATTCAAGGTACAGTTGATGGAACGCAGTATGGTTTGCAATACAAATACAGATCTACTCCTTCTTCAACTATAGCTGATGAAACGGCCGTAAAATTCGTGGCACCGCCTCCAAAGAGGAACGATTTAAAATTATCAGCAACTACAATTCCACAACCAATTTCATTGGCAGAAGATAACGTTCTAGGAGCAACCGTAACTAACAACGGTGTCAATTGTGATACTGCTGGAGATTGTACACCAGTTCCTGAAACTGATGTTGATGTTACAGCTAATATTTTCTCAGTTAAAGAAACAGTCACAGAATATGATTTCAATGACAGATCTGACGCACAAGGTTGGACCCACTCTGGAATAGGTGGAGCTACAAGCAAATGGACTCAAGCTCTGAATGATGGAGTTGGAAACTACAACTACGGTTCAGAAGGAACTGACGATGGTTCTTGGTCCTCTGGACGTAAATCAACCACTTTCAGCGGATTATTTAGCGGTCAACAAAGAATTCACTACGATGGTGAAGACATAGTTGTGGCAGATAAAGATGACAATTCTATTAAGAAAATTGATACATCTGACTCTAATTCAGTTAGCACTATAATTGGACCAGACACTACAAACCTAAGAAATGTTCTTGACATAACTTCTGATGAAGATTATTACTACACTTTAGCAAGAGCATCTAGTACTTATTCCTCAACAACACGCATATGTAAATGGGATAGAGACGATGGTACAATGGTAGGAAGCTGTTCAACCGCAGGAAGGTATGGTACAGCTTTAGCAATTTATGAAGGAGCAGACGAATTATTCCTTCTACAAACATCATCAAGTAGCAGTTACCGTAAGATAGTAGGTTTTTCAACCTCGAACTTAGCAACTAATGGTAAGTCAATTAGTTACGGTAGTGGAGTATCATCATGGTATTATTCACAAGATATTGATGTCGATGAAAGTACAGGTGATGTCTACATTGTTTACAGAGAATACCAAGGCCGATTAAGAGCCTATGAAAGAGGTACAGATGGCAGCTACTGTGCAAGCACTTCATGTTACACTCAAGTTTACACTGGAGCAAGATATACAACTAGTGTAGATGTGCACGAAGATTATGTTTACACAGCAGGATACTATTATTCCTCATGGTACGGCGGTATGAAGAAAATGCCTACCAGTTCACTAAGTAGTATTACTACACTATGGGGTTCCTTTACACAAGGAACTTACAAAGGTTCAGTTGCTGTAACAGATTCAGAAGACATTTATGTGTCTAGTAACTATGCATACAACTATTATTCATTCAATAATTATCAAGATGCAGTCTATTACTTCGAATCCGGAAGCAGTTCAGGTACTGCAACCACAACAATCGGTCCAGCACCAACATATCTCGCAGCATTGAGTTCACCAGCAATGGATCTCAGTGAAGCAGTAGGATTCAAGATGTCTTTCAAAATATCTTACAATTTCTACTTCAGGTATGAAGGAGCATATATGGAAGTATCAACAGATGGTGGTAACAACTGGGATTATGTCGATAATGACAAGTTATCAGGTAAGAAGTACTATGGAACAACCTATTCAACATGGGGCAATCCATTAGTTACATCAAGAGATGCATGGACATACTATGACACAGATGGTAGATATTCATCTTACTCTAACACAGAAAATTGGAAAGAGGCAACAGCTACTCTAGATGAGTACACAGGATATGACGACGTTCGAGTACGTTTTGTTGTTGGATACAACACATATTCAATGTCATACTACAATGCATTCTTCAGAGTTGACGATGTAACTACTACAGTTCTGGAAGCTGATGAAACTTTCGGATCAGAAACTCAAACTATTGATTCTCTTGATTATAAAGCATCAGAATCAGTAAGTTTCTTTGCAACAAATAAATTCAAGCCTAGTGCAGAAGGATTACAGGTTGGAGATACTGTAGGTATTTCCATTAATGTTCCTGGTAATGAAAACGATGAAGACAAAACAAATCAACGTGTTGTTGTTTTCAGAGAAGTAAAATATGTTATCTTCTCAGATGACTTTGAAGGAGCAGATCAGGGATGGAGCACAGGTAAAGTTCAGTATGGAACTAGTGATTGGGCAGTTCGTTCAATAACTGCATCTAGTGGTTCTAACTCGATGGACAGTGGTTACAGAAATAGTAATCCGGTACCTTCAGATACTTATGTTGCTACGCCAGCATTAGATCTAGGATTGCCAGTTGAAGCTGAACTTCAGATGAAAATAGCATATTATGGATATTACACATATGATGGATACCAAGCACAAATATCAGAAGATGGTGGTAGTACTTGGTCTATGATAACTCCTATTGGAGGTTATCCAAACAGTATCTATAATTACGCATACTATGGAAATCCACTACGTGGTCAACCAGCGTACACATACTACGGATCTAGTACTGGATTCACCAGTTCACCTGATTCGAACAAGTACATTGATGTAAAATTCAACCTAGACGCATACACTGGACAAGATGACATCATGTTCAGATGGGTTGCAGGATGGTCATCGATACCAACAGGATATGGATTCTATAATTCATTCTTGAGGTTTGATGACTTTGCAGTCACAGGTCTTGTGTACAATGATAACGTAGGAGTTAGTGCCCTTGAGCTTCCAGACCCTATTGGAATAGATGACACGGTCGCATTATCTACTACTGTAATTAATGCAGGAATTAACAACCAAACAGCAGGAGCAGCTAAGCTAAGGTTACAATTAGGACCTATGGGACTTGCAACTTATGATTCTAGTGACGATCTAGAAGATTATACAGCAACCTCAGATGCTGAAACTGCAGGTTGGACTATGACAGACAAGGAATGTAATACAACATACGGAACTTGTGCTTCATGGGGAAGTCCAGCAGGATTTACTATTGTAGCAGATGACGATGTAACTGCATTCGGTCCAGAAGACGGTGAGTTCGAAATGTACTACAGTGGTGGATTAACAGCAACTACTACACCAACTTTGAATTTTGCAGATGCTGAAAGTGATTTGAAATTAACTTTGAAACACAGGTATAATTTCGATTACTACTCAGGAATGAGTACAGCATACAATGGTGGACAGGTCTTGATTTCTACAGACAATGGAGATAATTGGGAATTGTTTACACCAGAAGGTGGATACCCTGGAACAATGTATAACTATGCATTCTATGCAAATCCATTATACAACCAAGCAGGATTCGTTCACTGTGGTGACTGTTCAGGTGTAAGTGGAACAGCTTCTGATAATCAAGATAAATACATTGAAACTGTATTTGACATGGCAGACTACGTTGGAGAAACCGAAGTCAAGCTTAAGTTCCAAGTAGGAATGTACAGGTATCAATATCCAGGTGACGGAGAGCACTGGTACATTGACGCATTATCATTCACTGGAACAGGTATGGAATCTGTAGTGTTTGAAGAAATTACAGCAATTTCTGGAGCTGCAGGGCCATTTGTCAGCGGTGAAAAGTTCGAATACTCAAAAGACTATCATTTCCAAGTACCAGGTGAATACAAGATAGAGTTCACCACTTGGATAGGATCAGATCCTTCAGCTGGAGATGATTTCGAGGGCGATAATGTGGCAGCAGCAACACGTGAAACTATGTTTACCATAGCAGGAACTACAGCAGATGCTGACGCAACATCTAACAAGAATGATGATTTGAACAGGAGATATTACGAAGATGACTGGACATCAGCTAAAGATGGAGGTCCTAAAGATGGACACCAGTGGAGGCCAGATGCAACATCAAGTTCACCAGATTCACCAGTTTGGTGGGTTGGACCTGATGCATACGGAACATCATACAATGGTGATGACGTAAGTCTAATGTCACCAGTAATGGATCTTTCACAAGCTACATCAGCTAAATTAGTGTTTGATCATGTTTTCTCATTCTACGCCAGTATCGGTAGCTTCAGTTACTATTACGATGGNGGTAGAGTNGAAATCAGTACAAACGGTGGAGANAGTTGGGCTGCATTACCAGTAACTTCTGGTGAAGGCTACGGTGGAACCGTTTACAACTACGCCTACTATGGTAACCCACTACGTGGTCAACAAGCATTCGTTGGGTCTTCATCAGCTGGTAACAGCATGGTAGAGTCACAATGTAGCTTGAATGATTACACAGGTGAAGGTTTCGATAACGTTAGAATTAGATTCAGATACGGTGGAGCTTTCCCTAACTGGGGAAGTACTTGGAGCATTGATAATGTTGGTATCTACGGTCTTGGTTTTGATTTGAAACAAACCAGCTCATCAATACCTTACACATTAGAAGTCGGTGAATCAACTACAATCACTACTTCTTTCCTAAACCAAGGTAAAGGAGATCTCGGAGCAGGCGGCGCAATGTCAGAAGCNTATGCGTATGCGTATGTTAATGATATGAGCGGTAACGAGCTATGGTCTGATTCTAGTGCATTGGGCAACTTGGACATGGCATACTATGATGAAAACGGAAATACATTTGCAGGTGAATCAACACCTACAATTACTTTTGATTTCCCAGGTATGTCTTCTGCAGGTATGTACACCGCTGGTGTAATGGTTGCAGATTCTAATGGAGATATGTTGTCAGATTTATTCTCAGCAAATAACGATGCAAATCATATGCTGTTAGTAGGTCTTGGTGCTNACATGGGAACACCAATGTTGGCAGGTGGCTCTAACTGGGCTGCAGCAACAGATGTACCAGCAGAAGTTGGCGATGGTGCACTTGCAGTAGATTGGGATGAAACTGGAGTTGCAACGGGAACTTTAGCAATTGATATTGCAGGTCAAGGTACTGGATTTGTTCCAGAATCACCTACCGTTCAAGTTGGAACAACAGTAACATGGACTAATTCAGACAGTATGACTCACACAGTAACTGACAAAGCATCAGAGTTTGATTCATTTGATATCGCACCAGGTAGCTCTTACCAGTTAACTTTCAATGAAGTAGGTGTGTTCACATACTATTGTAAGTATCATCCAATGATGGAAGGTACAATCACAGTAGCATCTGACAACAGTGCAGATGAACAAGCAAGAACAAACTACATCAATGTGTGGTCAGCTGAATCATACTTGTTCTTCTGGGCTAAGTATGATCTTTCTGATGACAGCGCAATATCTGTTTACGCACAAAAGAAAGGTTCAGATATCGATGATGCAGGAACTCTAGCTCTTTGGGGTGCAAATGGATTCACGATAATGGATGGTTCAGACCATTCTGAAGTCGGAGATTCTTTGACCGGAGACAGTGGTTGGAACCCATATTACATCTACTTAGATTCTAATAAATTGGGTTACAACAGCTTAGCATACAGTCCGGAAGAAGATAATTCTTACGCATTCGTATTCAGAGCTCGCGGTGTTGAAGGCACAGCTGAAATTGGAAACGTACAAGTTGTGAGAACACAAGATACTGGTTTCTTCTTTGCTAAGGACAATCCAAACAAGCTAACTTATGAGATATTCCCAAGTTTAGCAGTTGAAATGGACTACTTTGCTAAGAACATAGGTACCGAAGATAATGAATTCCAGTTCACACCATCTTTGGTAGCTCAAGGTAAAGAGTACATGGGTGCAGCATTCACAATAACTGTACAAGTCATGATTAATGGAGTTGAAGCTAATGATATGACTTCAACATCAGATGGTAATGGAACTTACACATATGGAGTTGAAATGGCTCCAGATGATGAAGCAATGATTACTGTTAGATTCTTGGCTCCAGACTTTGACGCAGAGAAAGGTGAACCTGCAGGAAACCGCAAGTTTGATGTAAAAATGGATCCAGTAGATACAGGTAGTGATGAAGAGATGAGAGAGCCAACTTCGGCAACCTTGTTCATCAAACCGTCACAATTTGTACTAGGTGAAATGTCATACGACAGACAAGGAGTACTCGAAGGTGATTCATTAGCAATTACTGTAAAAGCATGGAACGAAGGAAACTACGCTTCTGATGTTTTAATGGTAGTCTACGTTATTGATTCAACCGGAGATGCATACAACACTCCAGACGGAGTCAAACGTATGACAAGAGTTGCATCTACAACAGAACCAGTTATGGCACCTAAGCCAGTTCTTGAATCTCAAGGAATTTACCAAACATGGTATCCAATAACNGCAGTTTGGGAAGAAGCATTCATACCAGGTGAAACAACTCAAGATTTCACAAATGTTGAGTTATACGCAATGATCAATCCAGAGCCAGAGCAAATTGACATCGATAATGGTCACAAGAAACAAGATGAGTACTTGAACCAAAAAGATGACAACGACGCATTTGGACAGATTGCAGTTGTTAAGGACAAATCATCTACTCCATCTTTCGCACTTGGAATAGTTGGAATGTCTGTAGCAGCATTAGTTGCAGCAGCTGGTGCTTCTCTAAGAAGAGAAGAAGAATAAGTAAGTCAATGAGGAAAAGGGGAAGTTTTACTTCCCCCTATTTTCCGCTTTAAGATCTAGCGTCAGCTTTAATTCAGCCCAGTCTTAAATTGGAGATATGGTTGAGCCTTTGCCATCAATGGGAACATTGGTTTTGATTGTTACAGGACTATTAGTCTCGTACTACTGCCTGAGTAATCGATTCATGGTCTCTCAGTCATTGGTTTTCATCAATTTTTCAATATTCGCAGGTTGGTGGATGATATATTTAGTATCTCCAAAGGATGGTATTGATGCGCTTCTTGATCTAGGTTTTAAATCAAAATATTTAGCAGAGCCTCAATTTCGCTTAATTTCTATAATTACAGCGATGTTCATGCATGGTGGGTCTATGCATATTTTAATGAATATGCTGGTGCTAATTTTACTTGGTGTGCCGTTTGAGGAAAGAGTAGGCTCACGTACATTCTTTTATCTTTATTTTATTTCTGGAATATTGGGTTCTTTAATCACAGGGTTAGTTTCTGTGTACAATGCTGAAGGCTTAGAAACTATCAATATAGGAGCATCAGGTGCAGTTTTTGGGATAATGGGAGGTTTTGCCTTACTTTACCCTAGAGACGAGATTCCCATGCTTTTAGGTTTTATTTTCCTTCAAAGAGTTCCTGTTATTCTTGCAACTATAGTTTTTGTAGCTATGGAAACTCTTTATGTTGGAATGAATACTCAAGATGGAATAGGCCATGGAACTCATATGGCTTCTTTTATTACAGGAGTATTTCTTTCGCCCTTATTTCCAAAGAAGAGTATTACTGGTAAAAAATCGGTTTCATTTAATGTGAATTATCTAACTGAATTATTCGACAAAAGCGGCAGAGGCGAGTACGAACTTGAAATGCTCAAGAGTGCAGACGAACCAGAGTTACAATCAGCCTGGTTAGAAACGTTCTTGGAAAAGCAAGACTGTCTTCAGTGCGATAATTCTTTAAATTCTAAGGGACTTTGTTCTAAGTGTTCAGATACTGATAACTAAGCAGTTAGGAAATGGTCGTAGAATAGGGCAACAACTATTGAGCCTATAGTACAAGTTATAATCATTACAGGAACACCTACACCTAACCATTCCTTGGTTGAAATTTTGTGTCCGCCTCTTTCGCTAATTGCAATAGTCATAACATTTGCACTAGAACCAATAGGGGTAGCATTTCCCCCAAAGCCGCAGCCAATAGCCAAAGCCCAATATAGAGGGATAATGTCTACTTCAGCTACACCAGTTATTGGATCTTTACTCAATTCTCCTATTTCTAGAATTACAGGTAACATAGCTGCACAAAAAGGAATATTATCAACGATGGCAGATGCAATAGCTGAAACCCAAATTAGGACAATAACCAATACTACAGGACTGTTGTGTACAGATCCATCGGGTCCAAAACCATCAAATATCATATTAGCTATAGCTTCTAGATATCCCATAGCTTCCAATCCTCCGACCATAACAAATAAGCCTGCGAAGAATAAAAGTGCACCCCATTCGACCTTATGTACAACTTCATGGATATCCATACGTTTTTCTTCAGGAACGCCTAGCATACTAATTGACATGGCAATACCTGCACCGCCGAGAGAAACTGCGGAAATTTCTAAATCTAAATGTAAAAGTTCTACTGCAGCAAACATTACAACAGTTACTGCCAAAGCCCCTAAAGTTCTGTACATCAAAGTATCATTTTTTACAGCAGCCCATTCATCTTCACTAGTTACTTCCTCCACATTTTGAGGTTTAACTTCTCTCCATTTTTTGAAGTGACGATGCATAAACCATAGAGTAGCACCCCAAGCAACTATGGCCAAAGGAGTTAGGTGGTAAATAAAACTCATAAAACCGAATCCTAAGCCTCGAGCGCTTGCATATGACGCGATTAAAACGTTAGGAGGATCTCCTACTAATGTTGCTACACCTCCAGTGTTTGAAAAGATTGCAAGGGCAATTAGTGGAGGGATTGGGCTAATTTCAATCTTAGAGCAAATTTTTAGCGTTACAGGTGCTATTAGAATCAAAGCTGTAACATTATCAATAAAGACAGAAATTACTGTGGTAAAAGTTCCTAGATAGAATACTAATTTCCAAGGATCGCCTCCAGATAATTTTGTAGCCTTTATTGCCACAAATTCAAAGAAACCACTTATCTCTAGCATCCCGGCAAATATCATCATTCCCAAAAGCAATCCTATGACGTTGAAATCAATAGCATTAAACAGATTATTTTCACACACAGCTCCAGCTTCACCGTGACCGCCTCCTGTACACCAAGTTAGAGAATTGTAGTAAGTTCCAATTAAGAGCATTCCAACAGCGCCACCCCAAGCGGCTAAAACACGATCTACAATTTCCCCTAAAATTAAAGCGAAAGCTATCAAAAATACAAGTAAAATTAAAATGGCCTCAATAGACCCGGTATCAGCTACGTAACTACTAGTTGCATCTGTCGACATATATTTTAGATTTAGAGGCAGAATAAAAGCTTAAGCCAGTCTTTTCCAGAGCGGGTCCGTCCATATTTTTCTTAATTCATCGATAGAAAATCTTACTTCCTCACCTTTACTCAAATTAAAGCTAATATCTTTATCCACGTGACCAATTTTTCTTGCAAAATCAAATCTATTAGAGAATGTTTCTTCAAATTCTGGCTTAACTTGCACTATCCACCTTCCGTTAGATTCACTAAATAATTCTAAATCATCTCGCATATCTCCGGATAAATTTATTTTTGCACCAACGCCTCCCATACACATCTCTATTACAGCTAAAGCAATTCCACCCGTGGAAACGTCATGGCATGCAGATACCTCTCCAGATTCTATAGCTTCAATAAGTTGTTCCATTCTAGGAATGAATGAATCAAAATCAGTAGTAGGCACATTAGGGCAGTTAATCCCTTGTGTCCTGTAGTACAAACTTGCACCCATTTGTTCCTCACTTTTCCCAACAATCCATATATCTCCCTTATTTTTCATATCACTTGTAACACATTTTCGAATGTCTTCTACAATTCCAATACCCATTAGCACAGGCGTGGGAGGAATTGCTCCTTCGGCCGTTTCATTGTACAAGCTAACATTACCTGAAACATAGGGAACATCAACAAAGGTTGCGGCATCTCTAAGAGCCTCACAGCTTGATTTAAATTGTCCCATAATTTCGGGCCTTTGTGGATTTCCAAAACACAGACAATCAGCTAAAGAATCAATTCTCGCACCGACTGAAGCAAGATTCCGGCATATTTCCTCGACTGCACTCATCGTTCCGTGGTATGGATTTGCTTCCATCATATGTGGATTAATATCTGCAGTTAGTGCAAGCCCTTTCCAAGAGTCTTCTACCGGCTTTAGGACAGAGGAATCTCCATGAACTTCCTTTCCGATCCTACCTTGAATTGGTTTAATCGCCGTAGCACCTCTCACTTCATGATCGTATTGTCTAATTACCCAGTCTTTAGAAGAAACTTCAGGATTGCCAACAATATTCCTTATTGTTTCAGATAAATCTGTTGGAAATGGAGGTAATTCTGTAGACTCTAAATTGCCTATTTCTGGCAATACATAGGGTCTATTGTATACAGGCCCCCCGGTAGTAAACTCTAAATCAAGATTTAAAATTTCGGTGCCATTAAATTTGACAATATTTCTTTTTTCTTTAATTACTTCACCTATGGCAACAGCTTCTACATCCCATGCATTGCATCTGTCAAGAACTTTTTGTACATTTTCAGGTTTTACTGTGAACATCATTCTTTCTTGTGATTCAGAAACCCAAATCTCCCAAGGTGCCATATTTTTTAATTTTAAATGGACTTTTTCTAAATCTACATTCGCGCCGAAACCTGCATCGAGAGCAAGTTCACCGACAACACAAGACAAGCCACCTCCGCCTAAGTCCTTCATTCCAGTAAGTAATCCTAGTTCATTTAATTCCAAACACAAGTGCATTAACGGTTCTTTTGTAATAGGATCACCAAGCTGAACAGCTCCGATATCATCGTCTGAAGCTGCGTCTAAATCCCTTGATGCAAAGGTAACACCATGGATTCCATCTCTTCCAGTTTTTCCACCTGCCAAAATATAAATGTCCCCAATGTCTCCTGCATGGCTATGAATCATTAACTCTTTTTTTACTAATCCTACNCATCCTACGTTAACTAAGGGATTACCCGTATATTTAGGGTGAAACGCAACTTGGCCAGCAACGGTGGGAATTCCAACTCTGTTTCCATAATCTCTTATTCCGGCAACAACACCTCCCATCAAATATTGAGGATGCTTAACTCCTTCAGGAAGTTCTCTACGAGGTAAATCTAAGTCTCCAAAAAATAAAGGATCTACTAGGGCAATTGGTTGTGCTCCCATGCACACAACGTCACGCAATATTCCTCCAATTCCTGTAGCAGATCCACCGTAAGGATCTAGGGCAGATGGATGATTATGTGATTCTAACCCGACAGCATAGTAATGTTCATCATCAAATTCCATAATCCCTGCATCTTCGCGGGCTATAACCTTTTTCGAAGATTTTAATCCAAAAACAGTTTCCTCTAAAACTGGTTTTGAGGATTTATAACAGCAGTGTTCAGACCATGCTTGATCTATGGCCTGTAACTCAACATCAGTAGGCTTTCTTCCTTCTTTAGAAAAATAGTTCTTGACGTTTTCCATTTCATCTTTTAGTAATCCTAAACCTAATTTCTTGGCGACTTCCTCTAAGTTGGAATTTTCTAAATCAACGTAAAAAACATTTGATACATTACTGACAGGTTCTAGCATTTATTTTGCCACCGAAATAGAATACTCGTGTACTACAGGATTTGCTAAAAGTTTCTTACATATTTCTTCAGCTTCTTGGATGGCCTCGGGTTCGTTTTTTTCTATTATTATTTTATAGCATTTTATCGATTCTACTTTCCTAACGCTATTAATTCCTAACAAATTAAGAGCTTTTTTCACATTAACGCCTTCGGGATCAGCCATGCCAGATTTTAACCCAACTTGTATTTCGATTTCTGTAGTCATAAAAGTCTAATTGTCCAGATTAAAAGCGGAATAAAAATTAAACGGCACCATAGCTCTCAATTAATATTAGAACAATTAATGCTTGAAAGCCTGCGGCAATATCATCCATTAATATTCCATGACCTCCGTGTAGATTCTCTAGTGCTTTAGCAGGCCACAATTTTACCACGTCAAAGATGCGAAATAGGGTAAAAGACAATGCCCAGTTATGCTCATTCATAGGGTATTGAAGTAAACTTAAGGAAGCTATAATGATGAGATACCCAATCACCTCATCTAATACATAAGTTCCAGGGTCTTTACCATATTTTTCTTCAGCCCATGGAGCTAGAATAACTCCGAAGTAATACATGATAGGTATTAGAACTAGAAGAAAATAGCCTGCGAAATCATCCAAAAAAAGAATAGCTAAATATGAGACTAAAACACCTCCTAGTGTACCAAACGTTCCGGGCGCAATTGGCGATTTCCCTAAATAAAAAAAAGAAAGATATAATTCTTTTACTAAATCTTTATTCATCTTTTGCCTCATTCCAAAAGTGTTTCATCCTTTGTAAAGCAGTTAAGTTACCTAAAACAGCAAGAATCGCAACTACAATAGTTATTATTGTCTCTACATCGCCCATCAACTCTCCAATCAGCAACCCCATCCCTAGGACAAACCATCTTTCAGGTCTCTCAATTAGTCCTATACCTTCCTGAGACACACCTAGTCTTTCAGCAGCTGCACGACAGTAAGAAGTTTGGAAAGCACCTATCATAGCAGCCATTGCCCACATTTGTCCAGAAATAAAATCTAAGAAATCAATCGGAAGAGGGTTTACCCAATCGCAAAGAATTAATGCACTAAAAGCAATGCAGTCTGCATATCTATCCAATGTAGCATCTAGATATCCACCTCTCAATGAGCTAGTTTTTGTAGCTCTTGCAACTAGTCCATCAGCCCCATCAAACAAACAAGCAATCATTCCTACCAAAAAGGCGTGATAGACATTCTGATGGTATAACAACCAAGCAGCATACATTGTCAAAGCTACTCCTGTAACAGTGATGTGATTTGGTTTTAGTCCAATTTGACCAAGTATTTTTGCCAACGGATCAAACACTTTTCCTGCAGCAGCTTTTAGAGTTTTACTAAGCATCGAAGTGAACAGTCATGGGAGAGGCTCTTTTAGTCCCTTGTCCAATAGGCCACTAGCTTATGGACCGAGACCTAATAAAACAACAATTAGAGCATGCGTTAGAAGGAACAAACTTTGATGACCAAGGAGAGTTATACAAAGGTAAAGTTCGAGACAATTACATAAACGAAGACACCATAACAATGGTTACCACTGACAGAATTTCTGCATTTGATAGAGTTCTGGGGACAGTCCCTTTCAAAGGGCAAGCTTTGGTAGAGTTAGCAGATTGGTGGTTTGGGGAAACTGCAGATATTGTTGCAAATCATATTATTAAACGACCACATCCGAATGTTTGGAAAGTAAAAAGGTGTGAACCAATACAAGTTGAAATGGTAGTTAGGGGTTACTTAACAGGAGTAACGTCAACATCAGCATGGACTGCATACCAAAACGGCGATAGGAATTTCTGTGGCAATGAATTGCCTGACGGAATGCGAAAGAATGAAGCATTTCCTGAGCCAATTATCACTCCATCTACAAAGGCTGCGCAAGGCGAGCATGATGAATCAGTAGCACCGTCTGAGCTGTACAAAAGGGGTGTTGTTGATCCAGGACTTTACAAAGAATTAGCGCGTATTTCAATGAAATTATACGAGAGGGGAGTTGCAAGGGCTGCAGATCATGGAATGATTTTTGTAGATACTAAGTATGAATTTGGAATTTCTAATGGTAAAATTATGTTGATGGATGAAGTAAATACTCCAGATTCAAGCAGATATTGGATTAAAGATGATTATGAATCCCGTTTCGAGAAAGGCGAGGAACCTCGTAAATTGGACAAAGAATACGTAAGAACTTGGCTTTCTGAGCAAGGTTTTACTGGAGAAGGGACTCCTCCTAAACTTACAGACGATATCCGTGTTGAAGCATCTGCAAGATATATGGAAGTAGTTGAAAAATTTACAGGAGAACCAATGCAGCTGGATGTAGGTCCAGTAGACGAATCAATATATTCGATACTTAATCCATTTGCCTATTAATTGAATAGTCAACTTTATATTATATGCTCGAGGTTTGCAATCCTCAGAGTCATATTTAATTATGAGCCAAAAGAAATCTAGACAACAAAAAAAGCCAAAATCTGAAATTAAATTGGCTGAAGAACGTTTCCAAAGTTGTGTAGTAAAGAGAAATAATTTCAATGATGAAGCTAGGGCACTTCGTGATGAAAGAAACGCTTTGCATGATCAAAGAGGAAAGATCATGGAAGAAATCATGAAGCATAGAGATGAAATGAAGTCTAACACATCTTCCAAGGCTGAACATCAGAAGATAAGAAACACGGCTCAGGAAAAAGCGAAACAATTAATTTCAATAAAGCAACAGAAAAGAGGTAACAAAAAAGGGGGCAAATCCCTCAAAGATACAGTTCAAGCACTTCATTCAGAAATTTTAAATTTGGAAAGAAGAAGAGAAACAACAGAAATGCCTATTTCTAAGGAAAGAGAAGTGATGGAAAAATTGGCTATATTGAGAAGAAGTCTCGGAGATCAAGAAAGTCAACTTGCAACTGAAGAACATTTAAATCTTGAAGTTTCTGAATTGGATGCAGAAATAGATTCAGAGTTTTCTAAAGCTAATGATGAGCATAGTGAAGTCATTAAGCTTGCAAAGCTAAACAAAAAAATTTATAAAAAAGTTAGTAACTTGATGAAAGAAGCTTCGCATTTGTCAACTGAAGCAGATAAGAAGCATAAAGAATTTGTCAATGCTCGTAAGAAAGCCGATAATCAACATTCTAAGGCTATGGAAATGCTTGAGGCACTAAAATTGCATCGAAAAACTGCCAACGAAGAAAGACAAGCAAGGTGGAAAATAGTCAAAGATCATAGGAAAAATATAAAGGATGAATTATATAATCCGAAAAAATTGGAATCTGCAGCTGATGACGCATTACAACAGTTAATGTCAGGCGGCAAAATAGACCTTTAATGGACGCTATAATTCTTGCGGGTGGTTTTGCTAAGAGAATGTGGCCCCTAACTAAGAATAAACCTAAACAACTTTTAGAACTTGCAGGCAATCCTATGTTGTATTATGTTATACAATCTCTTCAGGATTTAAACTGTAGTAGAATTATTGTTTCAGTTAACAGTCATTTTGCGCCACAATTTAAACATTATTTAGATTCCAGTAACGACAATCAAAATATTGAATTATTCATTGAAGACAGTAATAGCGAAGATGAAAAGCTCGGTGCTCTGGGCGCTTTAGATCTCTTATTTAAGAGTAAAAATTTGAAGGGTCCTGTTTTTATTGCAGGGGGAGATAATTTATCAGATTTTGATTTAAAAAAAATGGTCAGTACTTACAAAGATCTAAAGGCTGACGTTATTGGACTTTTTGATGTTGAGAATACTGAATTAGCAAAATTATATGGTATAGCAGATTTAAACGAAAATAGAATTGTTGATTTTGTTGAGAAACCATCGTCACCTCCGTCAACACTTGCCGCAACAGCTTATTGGCTTTTGTCAGAATCAGGCATAAAAAATTTTTTCACATATATTGATAGGGGCGGTGACAGAGATGCAATGGGTAATTTTTTGGCTTGGAACGTTAAACGTAATCCTGTTTATTCAGTGTCATTCAAGGGCAATTGGTACGATATAGGTGGATTAGAGTCATATTCAGAAGCACAGAAGTGGCTGGAAACAAGACCTTAGGTTTTTTCTAGAACGGTTCAATATAAAACAATGGCAACTGACTTATCGATTTTAGCAGAAATTCTTGTCATCGGTTCGTTAGTGATTTTGTCATTGGGTTACTTTTTTTCTAGCAAGACACATGTTATCCTTGGGAAAAAATTCCCTGTAAAAATAGGTCATAACTTAAACATCGTAGGATGGTTACTTCTTGGTTTTTTTTGGTGGATACAAGTTGAGCATTATATTTTAGTAAACGATCCAGTAAATGGTTTCTTTTGTGCATTAGCTATGCCTTTTTTTGGTTACTTGGCAATACATGAATATCTTAGTATTCGCTGGAATTCCAAGTATGAGCCATTAAGATGGCTAGCAGCTATGACAGTAGTTGCTGGAGGAATATATTTTTTCGTAGAAAGAGTTCCTATTCTGTCTGGCTGGTTAATTCAAGTAGTTGCAGAACAGTCAATCTGGATATTGAATTCATTTGATTTTTCCACATCCCTAGGGTCTTTAGACTATGGAGAGGGTTCAAGATATTACAGACCAGTTTCTGAGAATGAAGAAGTTCAGATTTCAGTTGAAGCAGGGGATTGGCGTAGTCCTGATTCTATTTCAGTGTCTATTGTTTTAGCATGTACTGCACTTCAAAGTATGATTATTTTTGTGGGCGGTGTAGTTTGTACTAAAGCACCCCTGAAAAGAAGGTTTTATGCTTTTTTAGCTACAGTTCCAGCCATTTACCTTTTAAATTTAATTAGAAATGCAGTAGTAATTTGGTTGACATATGAACACATTTGGGGTGATGATACATTCTTTCTTGCCCATAGCGTGTTAGGAAAAGTTGGAAGTTTAATTGCCTTAGTATTTTTAGCCATAGCAGTTTTTCATTTTTTACCAGAAATGCAGGAGTCAATACTTGGTGTAATTGATTTACCTCTTAGAAAAGCTCCAGATGGATTGAGGGGCCTCCCGTTTGCAAAAGGAATGCCATCTATGGTAGGATACGTCTTTGTTACAGGCTTAGTCCTTTTTCCATTTGGTTTCTTTTCAGCTTCAGTCAAAGAGCAAGGTTTTGAGTCCAATCTCCCTCTCGAAAGTATGTATTTAGTTTCTCTAGCAATATTGGTACTCTCTCTCTTTTTGTTGTACTTTTACAGAGACCCTCAAAGAACCATAGAATCAGGAATTGTTAGCCCTGCAGACGGGCTTGTTCAAAGAGCTGAAATAAAGAAAGGTATGGTTTACTTTTCTATTTTTATGAATGTTCACAATGTTCACGTCAACAGATCTCCATTTGATGGGAGAGTTATATCTATTAAACACAAGTCTGGAGGTTATCTCCCTGCTTTTTCAAAAGATTCAGATAAAAATGAGAGATTGCTTACAAAGATAGAAACATCTATTGGAATGATGAAAGTAATACAAATAGCAGGCGTTCTTGTGAGACGAATTGTTAGTTACGTTAAGCCCAATTATGAAGTTGCAAAAGGAGAAAGAATAGGTTTGATTCATTTTGGTTCTCGTGTTGATTTGTCTTTTGAATCTGCAGGTATTGATATTTGCGTCAAGAAGGGAGACAAAGTTTTAGCGGGACAGAAATTAGCTAACTACACACCTTTATCATCTTTATCGACTTCGGAGAAGATATTCGAAGTTCCAAAGCGCATGTTTTCCAAATTACAAGCTAGTCAAAGTGAGGATTAGTTGGATATGAATCTAAGAAAAATTTTCAAGCCTTTAACCTTAATCTCTTATGCAGATATGGCAACTCTTCTTAGCGCCTCTTTGGGCTTTTTAGCTATAACTTACATGATTGATGGTAGTGAAAAAAGCTTTATTGTGGCAATGTTGATTTTACCGTTTTGTGCGATTATCGACGGGATGGATGGAGCATTAGCACGTAAATTCGGCACTAAACACCACTATGGAAAATATTTGGATTCAATTTCAGATTCAATATGTTTTGGAATAGCACCTTCAATACTGGTTTATTCTCTCTATTATAATTTAGAGAGAGGTCCAGCTGTAGATATTTTTGACGATAATTTTGAAATAAATTTTAGATATAATATTGACAATATTATAGCGATTTCATCTGCATTATTAATAGCAATTTTAAGTATTATTCGTTTGGCTAATTTTACAATTGGAGATCAAGGAAGTGATGAATATTTTTCTGGGTTGCCCTCTCCAGGTTTGACTATGTTCATAGTAGTAATTTCTATCAAATATTCTCAAATTAATGATTTCAGTAGTATAATAGTACCGTTTTCTATAGGTCTTGTTTCTTTACTTACAGCATCTACAATACCATACGCTAAAGCTAGAAAGCAATTCAAATTTCCCATTCTTTTCGGATTAATTGTTTTGATAATTACCATAGTTTTAAGATACTTAGAACAAGCAATATGGCTTATTGTTTGGCCATTAGCCTTTCTTTTGTATTTGGTCTATTTTTTGGTTTTACCGTTATTAATTTTGAACAATTACTTTGATTAATTCTTTCTTCTGTAAACAATTAATGCTAATAGTCCTACAACTGATATGAATGAAGGGCCAGGAAGTAAAGAGTCTTCAGATTCAGTTACGGTTTCCTCAGACACTACCTCACCTTCAACTGTGACAGTCAGAGTGACTTGATCTAGTATTTCAAACGCATATCCACCTGTTGTAGATTCAGTAGCAGCTAAAATATTCAGTGTGTATGTGTATGTCCCCGGTAAGACTTCTCTTGCAATAACTGCCAGAGCTCCCCAGTCTAATTTTTCTCCAGATTGGACTTTGAGCGGGTAATCTTTAGTGTCTGAAGGAGAAATTGCTATTCTCCATTCCTTACTATTTTCATCAAAATATAGGTCTGTATCTTTTGTTCCATCTGGCATTATTAATTCTAGAGCTACGTCTACGTCTACAGTTCCCTTATTTTCAATTATAAATCCTGCAGAAGCAGTCTGGATTTTTGAAGCTTCAATAGTTATTTCAAAATTAGCAGAATCTAAACATAAGTTGCTCAAGTCTGCAAAACAAAGTGAAACGTCTTGTATTTCTTCAATAGGAGTTTGCACTACAATGTTTGAAATCGATTTTGCTAATTCATTTCCTTTGTCATCGAAAACTAATATTTCTAAACGATATGTCGCATCAGAAGTACCAGAAGGAACATTTACTGTAGCAGTCAAAACTTTCGCCTCTTCAACGTCTAAATCAAATGTGGCCGGATTCACAACAACCCAATTTCCAGCCTCACTTTCAGCAATTACTTCGATTGTTTGTTTACCATTTCCATCGCTTAAAACGTTAAATTGGATGACATCGGATTCACCTGGCGCTATTGTCCTTAATCCCGATCCTTCACGTCTTAGAGTTACTCCAGTTTCTAGTTCTTCTACTGTAACTCTAATTGTTTTGTCATCTTTAGCAGTTTCATCGCCCCTAGATGTAGCTTCAATTTCAATATATACATTTCCATCATCTTGTTCATCAGGAATTGAAATAATTCCATTAACTGTAGCCTGTCCATCAGCTCCGATAGTAATTCCATTTTCTTCGAATTCTACCCATCCATTTTCATCACCTAATACTTCAAGATCAAAAGTATCAGTTTCATCACCTTTATTGTATACTGTAACGCTGAATTCAACCTCTTGGCCAGCAACAGCTTCAGTGTTAGTTGGACTTACAGATATTTCAACTTCATAATTTGTAGGATTGTCAGTAACATCTATGGTTAATTCCAGAGTTTCAGTAACATCTCCTGCTGTAAGAATTATAGTCAAATCGTGCAACTCGTATTCAGCATCTTCTGGGATTGTAATTTGTAATTCAATATCTTTACTTTCGTTACTCTTCATTTCCATTTGATTTGTCATCGAGCCCCAATCTTCTGCAGCTCCAACCATGTCTAAGTAGAAAGTATCAGTTCCTGAAGCACTGTTTTTGATTACTATGTTGAATTCTAGTTTAGCTCCAGGTTCACCTTCTTTATCTTGGTTAAAGGTGGAGATCTCAGGCATGTGTATCATTTCAACATCGAAATCAATTTCTTTATCATTATTTCTGTGATTCTCGTCTTCCTTTGTCGTTTCTACTATAATTGTGAATCCGCCTGGATTATTGCTTTCCCATTCCCAGTCTAACGTTTCTTCTTCACCAGACTCTAGCGGTCCAGGTATCTGTTGATTATTACTCCATATTTCATTACCATCTGAGTCAAAAATTGTTGCTCTAACATCAATTGCACCCTGAGTCTCAGATCCATAGTTTTTAATTATGCTTGAAAATTCTACAGTAGAGTTTTCTTTAACATCACTTTCTAGTTTGAGTACTTTTACTCCCACGTCGTCAGCTGCAGCAGATGCNCTTAGCCAATCAAGAGCTCTTCCTACCATGTCTTCTCTATCGTTTGAAGTGTTTACTTTACCAAATGTAAATGGTGATACAATAAGCCTGTAATCGCCCTCGTAATGTAGAGACATGTTGAAAACTTGAGAGTCTATATCCCAATTGTCCATTCCATTTTCCATATCATCTGACAAATGGCTTGTTGTTCCTCCGTTTGAGGTTAATTCTACATCATCAAAATACCAGCCTTCGTAAGCGTCTATAACTCCATCNGCCCCGAATCTCCATTTTAATTTTATTTCTTCATTTGAAAAGTTTGATAAATCAAATGTTGCTTGTACCCANCCATTTGATTGNCCNTAATATCCNGGNTCTCCATCTAATCCANTNACAGACTGTGCAGGGTATCCTCCGTTAGGCTGTATTACTTCCCACGATACACCATCATCTGTACTGATTTGTACATTACCACCGTCGTAGGCGTAACTTTCACTTTCAGTATCATAGTAGTGTTGGAAAGATAATTGAGCGCCATTTCCGAGAGTGAATTGCTCAGCAGTGTAGACAGAGTAATCCCATCCACTTTTGTATTCTCCATCTCCTTTAGATTCGTCACCTATCCACATGGAATGTGTAGGACTGTTTGCCTTTCGATTTGGATCACTGACTGTATCTACTATATGCCACCAATTACTTCTGTCAGTATAAAACGCACCAATCGCTTCTTCTCTAGGCCTAATCCAATCNGAATAATCAGAAAAATATATNCTGGTATCTCCCATATCATATTCAGCATCACCGAATATTTCATCATCTTCAACCCCTACAAGAGGATTTGGAGTTCCCACATTATTTCGAATGTAATCAATCATAAAGTAGTCATATTCAAAATCTCCATTTTGTCTTGGCCCATCGCTTCCATTCAGAGCAGTCAAGAATTGCTGCCCCATAATCCAAAGACTTCCACCTTGATCTAGGTAATCACTGATACATTCTTTCCAGCTGGTAATATTTCTTTGATTATGATCACCTTGAGTCCATATTACTACATCGTAATTGCTCATTAAATCAATAGTTGGGTATGGACCTAATTCTCCAAATGAGCCTAGTTCACTANCATAAGGCATTGTGTAAACATCATAGCCTCTACTTTCCCCATCTGTAAAGTATTGTTGTAAAGTAAATTTTAATCGCGTGTCTATTTTATCTACGTCATAATAATTATTATATCCATTATTTTTACCGAAGTTCGCATCAATTAATAGAACTTTATCACCTCCCTCTTGTGAATAGTAAAATGGAGTTGCTGAAATATCACTACTATCTTCAGTTTCAGGATCATCTCTACTCGTTACAGTAACTGTGAAAGAATGTTCATTACCAGTTGGCTCTAGTGTAGGTGCTATAACTACAACACTGAAATTCTGACTTGAGCCTGCGGAAAGATAAATAGAGTTTACATGTGAAATTATCTTCCAATCGTCATCCTGATCAGCTTCTAAACTTATATCATAATATCCACTATTTTCTCCAGTATTCGTGGCAGTAAAATTAAAAGCTACAGATTCCCCAGAAAGTACGTCTTTCGCTTGCTCTTGCACTGCCAAAGCTACATTATATCCACTTTCTGCAATATCTATATTTTCCTCTTTTGGATTATTACCTGCTCTCTCATCTCCAGTCAATAGTGTTTCTACCCTTATTGTGTAAGTACCTTCAGGGCCACCTTCCCACGTCCATTCTAGAGTGGAATTAGTCTTTGATTCAAGTGAATCAATAGTCTGAGTTTCATTGTAAACTTCAGTTCCGTCATCTCTTGTTACTGTACCTCTAACATCAAAATCATCTTGATCATTTGTTCCAAAATTGTAAATTTCTGAAGTAAATGTCACGGATCTTCCTGGTTTGGCAGTGTCAGGCGAATCTAATTCTTTAGTTCCAACATCATTAGGTATAGGAGGAAGACTGTAAACAGCAAAGTTATCAACATACAAGCCTTCAAGTTGGGTGAACGTATTAGATTCAAATCTAAGTCTGAATGAAACCTCGTCTTCATACTCACTTACATCACTTTCAAAATAGAGCCATCCATTTTCATCAGCTCCATCATAATCACTCGAGTAATCTCCATCATCACCAGGGAAAGTTTCCAAGAGTTCCCATTCACCAGACTGGTTTATTTCTAAGTTGACAAAATCATTTGGACCGTCAATTGCAAACCACACCATAGCGGACACATATTTTTCAGCACCATCGCCTATGTCGAATGTCGGAGATTCTAATGAATCATTTAATGAAGCACTGTATGTCTCTGTGTCTGGGTTTCCTAGGTACCATGAATAATCTCCAGAATAGGATTTGTTACTATAATAATTCCATTCACTTTCAACAATGTCTGCCACCCAGTCTCCATCACCTTCTTCAAAATCATCTTCAAAGTGAGTTTCAGTTCCGCTACTCACTTCAATATTATCAATATACCAGCCCTCATAGGCTTCAACACTCGAATCTGTTCCGAATCTGAATTTGAATCTTACGTCCTGATTTGTGTAGTTTGCAAGACTAAAGGATGCAGTCTCCCAATCGGCAGTATCTCCCTCACCGGATGTTCCAGTATATCCCGGTTCGTTATCCAATCCAACTACAGCATCATCAGGGTAACCTCCATCGGGGTTGATCACTTCCCATGTTTCTCCGTCATCAGTTGTAATTTGAACATTACCGCCGTCCCAGCTAAATTCAGTACTATACCAAATGTCAACAGACATTTGTGGATTTGTTTGTCCTAGCGTAATTTCTTCACTTGTATAAACAGAAAAATCCCAATTATTATCATATTCTCCGTCTCCCTTAGACTCATCTCCAACCCACATTGCATGAGTTGGGCTTGAAGCTTCTCTGTTACTATCTTCGTCAGTATCGATAAGGTGCCATGGATTACTCAATGACTTATAATCACTCCATCCATTTATTCCATCCTCCATATCATCACTAAATTCAACATCAACGCTTCGCATCATTGAGTCAATCACATCATTTTCAGGAACTTCATCATCTTCATCAATTACTTTTGCTTCAAACCAAAAAGTTCCATAGTCATCAGTTTCCCAATCCCATGTAAGTGTTAAACTTTCACCAGGAGCTAGATCTTCAATATCTTTATTTCCTAAATTATCAATTACATTTCCAGCACCGTCGTAAATTTTCCCACTTACTTCAGAATTCATAGTTACATCTCCACTGTTAGTAACGATTACACTCATTTCCCTTTCTTCATCTTTTTCAGCAATCATTGGAGTAACACGGGCATCTTTTACCTCCAAATCGTATGTAACGTATGTGTTAACTTTTATTATTTTTTCGTTATTTTCTTCTTTTTCATCATCAGAGATGGTAGCTTTACTCTTGATTTGGTAAACATAATCTTCGTCATCAGGAGTATCCCATTCAAATTCAACATAAGTTCCAGTTCCAGCATCTAATGAAATTGTTTCGGAGTCCGTAAAAGTATATGAGTTATTTAGGCAAGTAATCTCCAATGAAACCTGAATACTATTTTGATCTTCTGTTCCTCTATTTCGTACCGTTACGTTTACAATATTTTCAACATTAGGCTCAACAGTTTCTTCATCTTTTGGGCTATTAAAACGACTTAAACTTACATCATTTTCTAATTGCTCAACGAGATATTCAACAACATTTTCCATAAATTCGTCCCTATCATCACTATTTGTTATGGAGCTGAAATCAATAGTCATGAATACCAGCCTAAATTCGTCTTCAGTTCTTATGGTTGAAATATTGTAGTCTCCATTCGAGCTTAGAACTTTTTCAAACCCACTTCTAGGATTGATATCATCGGCAAAATCTGAACTAATGGCGTCAGCATCGTACTCAATTCCATCCGAAATCGGGTCTTCATCTACTCCATAAACTATGGTTGGTGTGGCTCTATCATTATCTGCATAACTAACTCCTAGATAATCATACTCGAAGTCACCACTACTTCTTTCACCATCAGTAGTATCAAAATCATATAAAATGTCCATGCCGATAACCCACATGGCACCTCCTCCTTCCAGATATTCACCTGCATTTGTTTTATCATTGTCAGTAAAAGTAACATCAGTATCTCCACTCTGGTAATCAGTTCCGCAGGCCCAGATAATTAGTTGGTATTCAGAGAGTATGTCTATTCCAGGTGCATCAGCACTGCTGTTAACTCTAATAACATCGTATGCTATAGGGTTTGTTAAATTATCTAATGCATTTACATAATATTGGTCAGTCTCTGTCCTACTTCCTCCGTTGTTCGGACTATTATCATCGTCGAGTAATAAAATAGGTGGATATGAAGCAGTTATTGTTTCGGTGGCCTCATTATTATCCTCGTCTGATTCGGAAATTAATTCTTCCTCATCGACTATTACCTTTACAGTGTGTGTTCCGCCTACCGCAGTCCATTCAATTTCAGCATCAGCAGTATTTCCTCCTGGAATTGTTATTGTTTCTTTACCAATAAAGCTTGAATCAACATAGAAACTTACATTTGTGGTTACACTAATTAGTCCACTTGTTCCCCCATCATTAGCAACTTCGGCTGTAATAGTTACATCATCCCCACCAGTTGGAGAATCATCATCAAAACTTATTTCATTTATAGACAAATCAGGATCATTTTCATCAGCTAATGTATTCATAGCTGATAGTGGTAGCATCAGCATGGCTAGCAGTAGAGCAGTTATTTTACGAGACATTTTTCTCCGTAATCGCCTAGGCCGTACAGATATAAAGATGTGTTACACCCTACGGGTGTAAATTTTATGCATTAAAATTGAGTCATTTTCCAATGGTTTTTTTTCACTTTCTTCCCATTCTTGACCTATTTCTGGAAAATAAACACAATTATCTCCAGTTATTTTATCAGGAACGAGCGTCATGTCGATGCAATCAGCTAAGCCCATGGCTTCCTCATAGATACCAGCACCACCTATGAACCATATATCTCCTTCACACGTACTTACTGCATCCTTGATACTTTTGAAGCATTCAACATTATCAATTGGATTTCGTGTAATAACTATATTTCTTCGATCAGGTAAAGGTTTTATTGGTAAAGATTCCCATGTTTTCCTCCCCATAATGATATTTTTTCCAACTGTAAGTCGTTTAAACCTCTTTAAATCTTCAGAGTAGTGCCAAGGAATGGTATTATCTTTCCCGATGATGCCTTCAGGTGAAGTAGCTACAAGAATTCCTTTCATACTGCCACTTTAAAAGGAATGAATGGCTCAGGATTATAATTTTTCAATTCGAATTTTGACATAATAGTTTCAGTATCTTTGTCCAACAAATCCATTACATCTTCTAAGCTTTTTATGTCTGGATCAATTATAAGTTCTGGCAAGGACTTTATTTTTCTTTTTGTTTGTTCAATTAAGCCAGGAATATGATCATATTCTTCCATGCTTCCGTCCGCTTTTTTTGTATATATGTGAGCATCAACAAGAGTATGCCCAAAAGTGCCAACTTTCATATTTGATAAGTGTGCAAATAGGTGCAATAAAAACGAATATCCTGCAATATTGTAAGGAACACCAAGAGCGACATCGCAACTGCGTTGTGTTAAATGCACACACAATCTCGGTTCCCCATCTTTATCATATTGAACATTGAAAATGAATAAAAGATGGCAAGGCGGTAAACCGCTTTTTTGAGCATTGCCTGGCGCCCAAGCACTAATTACCATTCTTCTGCTGTTTGGATTTGTTTTTAGAGTACTCAAAACATACTTTACTTGATCATTATATTCATCACTACCATGGATTGGGAATTTTCTCCAAAAATTTCCGTAAGCACTAGGCACATAACCTTCCTCATCAGCCCAGTGATCCCAAAATTTACAACCGTGCTTTTTTAATAGGCCGATATGTAAATCTCCAGATAAAAACCACAAATTTTCTATGACTATATTTTTCCAAGAAATTTCTTTAGTTGTTAGTAATGGAAATCCCTCGTTTAAGTCGATAGAATAGTTAATATTGAATGCCGATATCGTATCAACGCCAGTTCTATTTTCCTTTCTAGTTCCACGTTTTAAAACTTCGTTTACCAAGTCAAGATATTGCTTCACTAACACCCATCAAAGTGGCCCAATAAAGGCTTATTTCTTTTAGAAAATTATATATAATTTAGTGCAGTGTGTAGTAGATGCCATTTCGAATTATAGACCATGAGTCAAATGAAATTTTGCTAGAATCTCCACACGTCTCAGATTTAATAGAATATATTGATAAACATTCGGATGAGTATCTTGTTAAAGAATTAACAATTTCTTAATTTTTTNAAAGGAAATAATTAACTAACTAATATTTCAACGCTTTCAATAAGTCCAATATCGTTTTCTGTGATTCCACCTTCATCAGGAGTAGTTGCAGTGATTCTTACAGCACCCTTCTTGTAAATCAATATTTCAGGATAATGACCCACTTCACTAGCTAACTTGGCGACATGTTGAACAAAAGTTGCGGCAGATTCAAAGCTATCGAAAGCAAATTCTTTGCGCAAGCATCTGTAGACATCGTCATATTCCCATCCATCCATCCCTTTAATGGCGTTAGAAACATCATTGTCTTTCAATACTGCACTCATTTAATATCCTAGAATATGATGCTATATACGGTTTCACCTAATTAATTTATAAACGTATTTTTAAGTGTATAAATGTGAGTACTACTTCATCAAAGTCATTTGGACTTCGTCAAGACTTTCCATTTGTTAGAATGTTTGGATTTTTCTTGTCAATATTCACAATGGCAGTCATGCGTTCTACTATTGACAAAATAGTACCAAGTCCATATTATTCTATAACTAACAAAAGCACTGGTGAAGATTATTTAATTTTCACAGACGATGCAATTTGGATGTTAATTTTAATGCTTTTTGTTATATTTCTAACTCTCACGTTTATTATTCCCATAGTTCTTTACTTTAGAGGATTAAGCAAATGGGAATGGGATCCNACTACAGTAGTTTTCTGGTTGATAATTACTTGGAGTTTGTCCTTTTTCTTTACTGAAATTGCAGAAACAAACTCTTCAATTGAAGCTTATGTATTAGTTTTATCAAAAATTTCAGATGGATTATTTGTGGTATTTTTTACGGTCTTTGTTTTACGCACTTACAGTAATTATATTGTTCCCTTAATGTCTGATTGGATAAATATAGGTAAATCAGATACGCAGTATGGCCCTCTACTGGATATAATAGGATCTATCCTGATTATAGTATTCGGCCTTACAAATTTTTTATCTACTTTTAACGTTGAATTCGGAGTTTTAGTAGCTGGTGTCGGCGTAGTTGGTCTTGTCATTGCTCTGGCCGCACAAGATACACTTAGTAATTTTTTCTCAGGCATACTTCTTTTACTTGATCAAGGTTTCAAGACCGGCGACATGATTTATTTTAATGACACATATTGTCTAATTAGAGAGATAGGCCTTCGTTCGACTAAAATTTATGATATTGTAAACCACGTAATCATCATAATTCCAAATAATGCCTTGGCTAACCAGAACATATTAAATCTTACAAAGCCAGATAGATATTACAGACTGAGAATTGAAGTTGGAGTTTCCTATGATTCTAATCCGGATGAAGTAGAAGCTGCATTGCTGGAAGTTGCCAAAGAAAATCCGAGTATTGAGCAAGATGATCCTACTAGAAAGCCCTTAGTAAGGTTTCAAAACTTTGGAGATTCAACATTGAACTTTGCATTGGTTGCATGGATTAAAAATGTTATTAAAATGAGACAAATAAATTCTGACCTTCATCATCAAGTTTTCGCAAAGCTAAGAGCAGAAAAGATAGTTATTGCCTTCCCGCAAAGAGATGTTCATTTATTTCATGAAGGAGCGCCACAGGCCGCTTCAGAAGATAAAAAGGTAAATACAAATTATGAAGTATCTCAAGAAATAGTTCCTGAAACTTCAATATCAAATGAACCAAGTGAAGTGACTGAATTGGTTGAAGATTTACCAGACATTTTGGATGAGACAGTTAATCTAGACACAGATAAAGATGAAGAAAATATGGCTATGAATGCCCTTATGGATGAGCTCAAGCTTCTCAAAAAAGAAATGAATACCATAAATGATAAGAATAAGGAATCAGAGAACGAAGAAATTAAGTCTCTCAAAAATCAATTGTCACTAATGGAGAAGAATTTTAAAGAAAGTGAGAACGAAGAAATTAAGTCACTTAAAAGTCAATTATCACAAATGGAAAAGAATTTTAAAGATAGTGAAAACGAAGAGATTAATTCATTAAAGCATGAAATCAGTTCCTTAAAAGCAGATTTAATGAATAAAGCAGATACAGATTTAGATGAGAATGTTGACGATACTAAGCTAAATGAGGATAAAGAAGATACAGATTTAGATGAGAAAATTGAAGAGACTAAGTCAAAAAAGGATGATGAAGACTTNGCCGAAGCACAGAGATTAATTAAAGAAATTCAATCTCGCAAATTAGATTAGTTCATTCGTTATTTTCATACCATATTGGAGGTGTGAATAGATCTTCAGGCCCCCTTTCAATAATTGGCAATGATAAAATACTATTTTGATTAGTTCCGATTGTAACATATCCACTGCTTACTGGAGAGGGAATGTAGTCATCATTTGTTTGACTTATAACTAGTTCAAGAGCATTTCCAGCTGGAACTACAACATCAAGAGCAAACATCTGCATTTTTGCGTTAACGGTTCCAGTCACAGTACAAGGTTGTCCGCATTCTCTACCTCCTTCATGATATCTAAGATCCATTACTCCGTGTCCAAGGTGGATACCTCCAGCTATTGCTAATTCAATATACAAGTGTCCGGAGGTTTGTCCAGGAGGAATAGTTACGTCAACGTGAAAAGTTGGCATTCCAGAAATACGAGTCTCATTTTCAAAAATCTCGGTTTCTAGCGTTAATGTATTTGAGGGTCCAACAACGCCGCTTCCTGATACAACATTTAGTCCCTCACCAATTGGTAGTTGTAGCAATTCTCTATCATTTACAGGCCAAGTAGGTTCAACTCTCCACCCTCCCATGTTATCTTGCATTTCTACGTGTAGTGCAGGCTTCATGTTGCCTTCATACAAGTAATAGTTAAACCATTCAAGTAAATCCTGAGCCCAATCATATCTTACAGATTGAGGATATGCCTCGGCACCTCTACCTGCTGGCATTCCATTATGGTCGCCCGGTCTGTCAGGGTAGTGGTGACCCCATTGACCAAATAATCCTTTTATTTCAAAACCAGCTTGTTGCAATTGCTTGTAGGCAGGGAATGCCATGTGCGGATCGACATTCCAGTCCTGCATTCCGTGAATAAAATATATCGAACCATTGTAGTTTTGGATGGTTCTTTCTAAGAAATGTCTATCAGTCCAGTATGTGTTTCCAGCGTAGTTAACTTCATCACCCGCTAAGTATGCAGCAGGACCATTAGCGTATCCTTCGACATATCCTCTACACATAGTTTGCCAATCTTCACTGTCTCCATCCCATCCAAATGATCCATAAACACCATTGTGCATTGCTAAACCTCTGGCTTCCATCGATCCGTTTCTCCACATTAGGTCGTGAACACCGATTAACCCAGAAATAGGGATTATAGTTTTTAGATGTGGATTACCGAACATTGCAGCTTGCCATGGAGTAGTACCATCATACGATTTTCCAACGATTCCTACATTTCCGTTACTCCATTCTTGAGTTCCTAACCAAGTAACTGCAGCATCAATTCCCATTTGTTCACTCAACCCCATGAAATCCATGCAATGGTTAGACATGCCAGTACCAAAAACTGAAACTTGAGCTACTGCATATCCATGAGGGACCATGTTTTCAATTAAAAATTTACCAAGCCGATTTGCAGGAGTTAATGCATCCACGTCGCCATCATCATAGTAGGGTCCAACATCGGCTATTACTGGAATTTTAGTACCATTTGGAACGTCAGGTAACCAAAGTCCGAGATGAACTTGACAGTCATCAGTAATTGTACATCCTAGCTCACTGCTTGGCAGGTCCACATCGATGAATACGCTCTCGGGTCCTATGGTGTTGTATTGTCCAGATTCTAAAGTATAGCTGTATGATCCCGTTGTATTGAAATTTTGATTTACTCTTTCCCATACCGGTACTAATCCATTATTACTATCGAAATAGTTTTCAGTTTTATCATCGTTACCGTTCATGTATAGCAATATTGGCGATAAAATCAAAATTGCTACAGTAATTATGGTAAAACTTCTATCATCCATACTCACTCAACAAGACTAGGTTTTTAGCGATTTCTTTTCTTTTTGGAAATAACAGGTAATCTCAGTTTTGCTTGGTGAAAAACAGCTAATGATATTACAAAGAATCCAAGTAAAGAGATTAATGGAACTATTACAGTTTCATATATTCCATAGTGTATTTCCTCTAGTGCAAGTGCATTCAGAAAGGCAAGGATTAAGTAAAGAATAGTAAATCTACTTGCAATTCTAGCACCTTCGCCTCTTTTGATACCATAAGAAATCCACATTGCAGCTCCTCCCAAAAATAATACAGTTGAAAATCCAAATGCAGAGATTATAAAATAATCAAACATAGATAAACTATGAACTTCCTCAGCTACAAGCAGTTTCCAAAATTCACCTGCGCCCCCGTAAAAAAGCCCTAACCCTGCAGAGTAATATGCAGCTCCATTTTCTTCTTTGAAGGTTTTTCTGTTAACTCCAATGAAAAGAAAAATAAAAAGAATAATAGGAGAAACTAGAATTTTTGATGCATATCCCGTATTTTCACTGTAGCCATTAATTCCGCCTAAGATCATAATAATGTCTGAGCCAGTACCAAGTACGACGCCTAATCCGCAAGCGACATACAATTTTCTTTCAACTAATTTTTGTTCAACGTCTTTAATAATCCAGGAAAAAATTAGCATTGCAGATACAATATATGCAAGCATTCCGATTACATTTCCTTGAAATATTATTGAGTCCATAATTATTTTCTACGTGCTATAGTTAATAATCCTATTGATAAAATGGAAAGTCCAAAACTAATACTTACAGTTTCTTTATCTTCTTTATCCTCTATCTGGTTAGTTACATATCCTTGCAAAGTTATTGAGCTGACATGTACTTCGTAAATGGGGCGATTTAGTGGGTCGTTTGAAGTAGGGACCTGAGCAACGGCTTTTACCAAATCCATTCCCTCTCTTACAACTCCAAATACAGCATATCCCGGGTCATCATCTTGGGTTCGGTTACCGTTATCTAATCCATGTTGAGGCCCATCACAAATGTAGAATTGGCTTGATGCAGAATCTGGATCTACGCTTCTAGCCATACCTACAGCACCATTTATGTGAGTAAGATTAGCATTTGCTTCAAATGGAATATTTTCATCGGAGCCGTTACTTCCACATGAGGGATCGCTTGCAGGATAAGCACCAAGTGCGGTACAAGTGGGATCTCCAGTTTGAATGACAAAATCATCAATCACTCTATGAAAAAAGATACCATCGTAAAATGAATTATTAACTAATTTTACAAAGTTACTAACAGTAACAGGGGCCCAATTTTGAAATAATTCAATTACTACTTCCCCCTCAATATCACTCCCGCCACCGATTCCAGCTTCATATCTCAAGTTTATTACGACTATAGGATTTCCCTCGAAAGACTCCTCCATAGGACTCGGCTCTGAGATACCAGTAGGAACCAAAAGCATGATTATCAAAAGAGTAAATATCAGTCTCACAATATACGCATTTTTAGCTGGTTTATACGACTTTAGTATACAGTAACTATTAAATCTCCTTGAAAACTAAATATCTATGGACATAATAGTAACAGAGTCTGCAAAGTCAAAACTTTTTGAAATGGGAGTTTCCGAAGACACATTTTTACGAATAGGAGTTAAATCAGGTGGTTGTTCAGGAAATACATATGATGCAGTTCTTGATAATAACATGAGTGAAGTAGATGAGGTCTATTTTTCTGAAGGAAATCTTAGGATAGTTTCAGACAAAGTTAGCTCAGTTTTTCTGGATGGACTCACGATCGATTTTTCAAATGATCTTATAGAACCAGGCTTTAGACTAACTAATGCAAATGCCAAAGGCTCCTGCGGGTGTGGTTCTAGTTTTAGTACTGGTGATCCTGCACCTAACGTTGATGTGAGCTTTTCGGTGTAAATTATGGTCTTAAGTCCAGTATCAATACTCGGCGGTGATTCAGTATACTGTATTAACGAGGCTCAAATGAGTCATGCTAAACAATTAGCTGAAGAAGATCCTGAATCTTCAACTAAGATAAAATCATTAATAAAAAAATTGGAAACTGATTTTTCACGAAATGAGAGAGCTGCCCTTGCTTTTACTATTATAGATAATCTGAGGCAAAATAGAGAAAAGTAGAATGGAAGAATCAATTAATGTTTTGGGTGGAAAGTTGGAAACTTGTTCTACAGACCCAATGACTGGCTGGTTTCGTGATGGTTGTTGCAACACAGATGAACGTGATTATGGGAGGCATGTTGTTTGCGCAGTCATGACCGATATCTTTCTGGCATTTTCTAAAGGTGCAGGAAATGATCTTAGTTCACCAGGTCCAGGATTTTCAGGATTAAAGGAAGGCGATAGATGGTGTCTATGCTTGTCAAGATGGGTAGAGGCATATGATTCAGGAATGGCACCCTACGTGATTTTAGAGGCAACGCATGAATCTGCTCTCGAAATGGTTTCTTTAGACAAGTTAAAAGAATACGAATACAAAAAAAGTTAATTATTTGTGAAGTTCTATTCTTGGATCGTTTTCAGTACCCCAGTTACTAATGAATTCTTTCGTTTTTTCATACATTTCTTCAAATGAATCCCAAACGAACAACACTGGTTGATATTGAGTAACATCATATGGTAATGTTTCCATTTCTTCAAAATTAGGTTTTCTGTATTCAACTTCTCCAGAGGCACATGCGTGTTCCATTTCACCAAATGAAGATAATAAGCCTGGACCAACTGCCTTTACGTTACCTCCCTCACGACACGCTCCGAATTCAAGAACATACCAGTAAACAGACCCTAATCGAGTTATTGCAGCTTCACTTTCAGTTCTCATGTCAGCTTCTCCAAACAGGACATTGAGTTCAGCCCATTCAGGGACTCCAAGCATAGCGGTATGACCTACAAGTTCATGCACAACATCAGGCTCTGGTGTATAGAAAGGTCTTGAAGAATGTCTTATGTACTGAGTTGAAAGAAAAACTCTGTTTGCAAGAGCTGTATGGAATGTTTTTGGATGGACCAAACCTCCTACAGGTTCTTGTCTAAAACCAGTCATTTCCTCTAATCTTTCACTAACTTCTTGCAATTGTGGTATTCTATCATTTGGCAATCCTAAGTTTTTAGCATTTTCAAGATATTGTTTGCATGCATATTTTTCATGAACGGGAGTTATTCTCTCCATTATAGCAGCCCAGACTGCGTCTTCATCTTCAGAGTATGGAGCATGAGGAATTTTCTTAGATCTTCTTTCATCCATGGACATTTCATTCCATTCAAGAGCAATCTTTGCAATTTCATTTCTTCTTGATCTGTATCCTTCGTCTTTGAAACCTGGATGGTCTGGATCTAGTTCGACAAAAACATTTCCGCCGACAATTTTTACGGCAGAATTTGCTTCATCAGTTTCTTCACTTACTCCTTCTGACGGCCCATGCATAATTCAATCACTAACACCTATCTGAGGCCTCTAATAAATGTCTTTGTTTATTGAGCTATAAGTTACTAAGATTATTTTTCAAAACTATTACTTATTTATATGTAATTACAATTATATAATTAATGAGCATTGAATCTGAAGATAAGTCATTGAAATGGATAATGATTATATCTTTCATTGGGTTAATTGATGCAATATATCTATCGTATTTGCATCATTTAGTTTCTACAGGCGGTGGTTGNCCTACTCAAGATCTTCCAGGACTTGACTGTGGAGTAGTTCTTGCTAGTGATCAAGCAAAACTTTTTGGNATTCCAGTTGCTTGGCTTGGNGTTNTTGGTTTTTTGATGTTAATTGCACTGTCTCTAGATAGGTACTTGAATATGGATCTAGAACGTACATATTACAATAAAATTTTACTGCCTATTACAGGCATAATAGGAGTTGTTTTTGGTTCGTATCTGACTTATGCAGAAGCATTTATCATTCATGAATGGTGTCCATTTTGCGTAGTTGCCTTCATTTTGACAATAGCAGCAACTTTTTTCTGCATAACTGAATATGGACATGAAATAAAGGAGCTAATTAATAAAAATGGCATCGAAGAGGAAACGTAAATTAGAGAAAAAATCATCTACAGAATTTCAAGAAAAAATGAAAGCCAGAAGGGCTTCAGCAAATGACGCACTATGGACCTACGGTTTACCATTAGTAGTCATCTTAGTAGTTGGCTTGGGTATCTATTTTGCATTTTTTTATGATCTTGGAGACCCTAAGGCTGAAAAATGGGAACTTGAAGATCCTCAATCCGGTGAAATTTATGCTTCTGAAGACTACTACAATGATGGTCTCACCATAGTCGAATTCTTTAATACACAATGCGGTCATTGTCGTGATCAAGCTCCTGTTTTGAATGAAGTATATTCAAACTATTCATCACAAATTAACATGTTTGCAATTGGTGGATATAAATTGGGCAGCGGACAAGATTCAGCGTCAAGCATTTCCAATTTCAAAGTGAATTATAACATGCAATTTCCCCATCTGTATGATCCTTCAGGAGATTTAATGAGAGATTATGGATTTAGTTCCTACCCTTCAATTGCTTTCATTAAAGATGGCCAAATTGTTTACAGTCACTCAGGCAANTTAACAGAAAGTCAGTTATCTGCACAAATTGATAATTATTTGTAGTGTAAATTTTAAATAAGTTTTAATATGGAGTAATAATAATGGAAAGAAATTTTTTATCAATTACAATTCTTTGTTCATTATTATTAACGACAGGTTGTCTTGATGCTTTAACTAATTCAGGAAATTCAGGAAAATTTTGGGGTGAAGATTGCGAAGATGTTTCTGAAGAAGTTTGTCCTTCAGGTAAAGCTCCTGATTTTTCATTAGTAGATCAAACTGGAACTCCGGTTAANCTGAAGTTGGTCANGTATATGAAGGTAAAGTTGTTGTGGTTTCATTTGTCTATACTTATTGTCCTGATGTTTGTCCAGCTTTGACATATCAGTTAAGAAAATTATCAGAGGAGTTAGGAGATGATTACGGAGAATCAGTAGAATTTATTACAATCACAGTTGATCCAGTTCGAGATACACCNGAAAGATTAGCTTCTTTCGCAGAGAATAATAAAGCAGATTGGAGGTTTTTNACTTCAGTTTCGAACGATTCTTTTGGAGATATGGTATCTATCTGGGCAGATTACAGAGTTTACGTTGATATAGATGAAGAAGCTTGTTCAGGCAATGGACATTACATGGAAGGCTATGATGGTTGCCATTGTAATCCTGGATTTATGCAAGATTCAAATGATACTTATTTTGGTAAAGATGTTTGTATTGTTGATCCTAACTACAGTAACTTAAACGTTACATTTGATCAAGGAAGTTTNGAGTATGATTTAATTTTAGCATTAGAGCAATTTAATGAAGCTGGAGGAGTAGTAACTGAAGAATTTACCCTTCAGACTATTGACACATATCTTTCGCAAACATTTCCATCTAGTTGGACTTTACAGGGANCGGGCGATCAGAGCCATAAATCTAGAGATTATTACAACAANAATTTAACATTAATTGAATTTTTTCATACCGATTGTTCAGTTTGTAATGCACAGATTCCAGCATTAAAAGAATTTCACTCAAACTTTTCTGAACAAGTAGATGTAATATCGATAGGAGGATATTCATTAAGTGGAAATATTGATAATATGTCTAAAATTGAAACTTTTGCTTCAGAACACAATGTTTCATGGCCATACCTCTACGATGAGGATGGAACGATGATGTCTTCCTTTGGATTAGAATTAAGGTATCCAAGCTGGGTTTTGTTAGAAGGTAATTTGTCTTCAGGACCTCCTCAAGTAGTTGATTCATTTGTAGGTCGCGAGTCATATGACGATTTAGTATACAGAATTGAAAATCGTTCATCTCCAATTAATGTTTCTGAACAATTAGTTCAGGTTCTAGATTATTTTGGTCATTGGCGTCAGGACCATATTTCAGATAATGAAATGTTATCAATCATCTCGGATTTATTGGGTTACGAGTTCGAACAAGAATCTGACAAAGAGATCAAAAATTACGGAGTCAGTCATTCCAATAAATTATATTTGATAGATAAAGAAGGAAATTTTAGAGTAGTTTGGAGAGGTTTGGAATGGACTTATGCTTCAGTATATCACGATGTTCAGCTTCTTTTGCTTTAGTATAAGTTAAGGCCATATACCCTTCTTCACATAATCATACATGACACTACTCGGTTTTGGAGAAGATAATTTAATTTTTTTTGATATTGAATTTAGTTATGTTAGTATAATCGGTGCAAGTATATCGGTTTTCCTAGGTATTGTGATGGCACAATCTGGATTTGATAAGATATTTAATTGGGAAGGCGAATTAGATTTTATTACTGGAAAGTTTGCTAAAACTCCTCTTGCTAATTTTTCAACATTTGGNTTGATTCAAGTAACAATTTTTGAAGTTCTGTCTGGATTATTGTCCATTTTTGGTTCAATTATGGCTTTGTTTTACAATGAGTATTCATACGGAATTATGGGTTTAATTTTAGCAGCTTCATCCCTAGCCATACTTATGCTGGGTCAAAGAGTATCAAAGGATTATGAAGGAGCAGCAGTCTTAGTTCCTTACTATATTCTAACTATGTTTGGATTATTTATCTATACTTCCTAGAATCCACAAATAGTAGCTAAATCATCGACTGCACCTGGAGTAGTTAGCCCTACTGCTAAGAATAAAACAGCTAGGAAAAAGAGAGGAACTGCAGCAGTCTGGTAAACAAGTGGTGGATCCCAAGTCATGTGCATAAAGAATGAACAAATATACCAACATTTAATAAGAGCTATACCAAATAAAATNAGCATATTAAGCGCAAAAGAATCAAATTCTTGAACGATAGCTAAAACTTCCAATATAGTCCAAAATACTAACCATGCAAATATTTTGATAAATCCNTCNACGGGATCATCTGTATGNCCAAAAGTTACCCAGTTAGGGAACGAGTGGTCATGGTGTTCGTCATGTGCGTTATTTTTGTTTGTTTCTTCACTCATTTATTACCTCAATACAAATAGAAAAATGGGAATACAAATACCCATACCAAATCTACGTAGTGCCAATATAATCCGAATAATTCAATAGTTTCATGGTTTTCTTCGTTGTAACCATCTTTATTCGATTTTGCAATTAGATATCCTAGTGCGATTAATCCGATGAAAACGTGTGCTCCATGCATTCCGGTGGTAATGTAAAATGTGCTTCCTTCAATACTAGTATCTAGCCAGAAGCCATTAGCATATTTTGGCGCAATACAATGGTCAGCGATACTTTGCCCTGCTAAAATATCACATCCGTTATGAGATTCATCCCAGAAATTGTAATGCCTCATTTCATTCCATTCCCATAATTTTAAAGCTAAGAATAAAGCACCCAAAACAAAAGTNACAGTTAGATATCTGGTAACTGCTTTTGGGTTATTATTTTTGGCAGCATACAAAGCCAAAACAACAGTCAAACTGCTTAGTAGAAGAGCAAATGTGTTAATAACTCCGAAAATTAAGTGACTTCGAATAACATCTGCTGCAGGTACCCAGCAATCCTCAAAATATAGTCCACAGTCAATGTCAGGGGAATAGTCAGGCATTGATGCACGATATCTAAGGTATGCACTCAATAAAGTACTGAAAACCATTACTTCAGTTAACAGGAAAATCCACATTCCAAATTTACGGGTAGAGATAGTCGCCCAGAATTCATGGTATGTTTCTATGTGTTCATCTTCTTCACCTTCAAGGTTCCAGTAGTCTTGAACCCACATGAAAAAAGAGGTGAAGATTCCCATTAGACCTAAAATGAATACAAACCAGTAGCCAGTATCTCCAGTTTTATCTTCTCCACCGGCCGTAGCCATTACTAATCCAATAAACATTATAGCAGTAGCAACACAGAATAAGAATGGGGCTGGAGTTTCTATGTGCGCATGGTGTTCATCGTGACCATCACTCACTTTTCTTAGCCTCCTCCTCAGCATCAAGCAACGTTGGTATTTCTATGAAGCTATTTTCTGGAGGCGGAGAAGATGTAGCCCATTCTAAGGACCAACCATTCCANGGGTTATCTCCAGCTTCTTTNCCATTTCTNTAAGAGTAAAATACATTGTAAACAAAGATTAATTGTGCCAACCCGAAGAGTATTGCGAAAACACTTATGAATTGGTTTAGCTCAGTNAANGATGNATCNTANGTNGCATATCTTCTNGGCATACCNGANATTCCNACATTNTGCATTGGATAGAATGCAGCATTAAATGTGATAAATGTAGTTGCGAAATGTATAATTCCTAACTTTTCATCCATCATTTTTCCAGTCATTTTAGGATACCAATAGTAAACTCCAGCTATGAATGAAAACAT